>ERZ747221.117-NODE-117-length-91278-cov-7.522220_pt1 | contig 91278 bp, 71 predicted proteins | sample MGYA00374949_ERZ747221 | MGnify/ENA primary metagenome ERZ747221 (study PRJEB28779, sample SAMN05720172) | bioreactor metagenome | isolation source: Anaerobic biogas reactor | place: USA:Washington, USA | collected 2015-08-08 ... | reverse complement strand
ACTTACGCTTTTGTGCGTAAGTCCTTGATATCAATGCTGAACAGGGTGGGACTCGAACTCACGGCCACCGGATTGAAAGTTCGACTTGTTGTAACGCAATATTCCGCAACTACTTGCAACGAAAAACTCGGCCCTGCAACCAGCGGCAATAGGCTGCAGCCTATTCCAAAGGTGTGTTGTACAAAGTGTTGTACAGTTCCGATAGAGGGTTCTTGTCGGGCAGCTATCAATTATTTCCGATGCGGCTGCATTTTGAGGGGAATTCCGGGGACTATCGAGAGAAGGCCTCGGTATGATATTATCTTTCCAGGAAAGACAAAAGGATTCGATAATGTCACTTCAAGAAAGAGAAATTCGCTTCCTGATTCGGCAGAAGATCGCTGATGGGCTTGCCGCTTCCGTGCCCGCATACACCCGCAGGGATATCACACTTTCCAAAATCCGGGGCAAGGCCAAGGTTGTCGTAGGCATGCGGCGAAGCGGCAAGACGACCTTCCTCTGGCAGTGTCTGGCTGAACGCCTTGCCGCAGGCACTCCGCGCGACGGCCTTCTTTACTTCAGTTTCGAAGATGAGCGCCTTATGGAAATGATGACGGGCGACCTCCAATCGATCGTGGAAGAGTACTTCAGCCTTCACCCGGAGTGCCGGGATCGAGAGCCGGTAACGTTCTTTCTTGACGAGATTCAACTGGCGCCGGGTTGGGAAAAATTCACTCGCCGTCTTATGGATACCGAACAGATAGACCTTTTCCTGTCGGGTTCCTCCGCACGGCTGCTGAGTCGCGAGGTGGCGATAAGTATGCGGGGTAGAGGCATTGAGGTCCTGGTACATCCCTTCAGCTTCCGTGAGTTTCTACGTCATCGCGGCATGGAGCCCGGGACGCCTTGGAGCACCTTGCCCAAAGCGGAACGCTCGTCGGTCGAGAAACACTTCCGGGACTATCTCGCGGAGGGGGGATTCCCCGAAACACAAGGATTGGCATCCCGCGACCGAAACACCTTGTTGCGTACCTATGTGGACGTCGCCACGCTTCGGGACGTCGTGGAAAGGCATGGGGTAACCAACCTGACTGCGCTGCGGTGGATGCAACGCCATCTGTTGGGCAATCCGGCTTCGTCGTTCAGCATCCAGAAGTTCCACTATACGCTCCGGTCACAGGGCGTTAGCGTCGGGAAGAACACACTGCACGAGTACCTCGCCCATTTAGAGGACGCTTTTCTGATCCGCACGATTTCATTGCACACCGCATCTGAACGGCAGCGTATGGTGAATCCCCGCAAGGCGTACCCCGTCGATCCCGGCCTTATCGCGCTCTACGAACGTACGGGGCGAAAGAATCTCGGACGCGCTTTGGAGACGGCAATCCTGATAGAATTGGAACGCCGTGGCTGCGAAATCGGTTATGTGCGAACGCGGGAAGGCCACGAGGTGGATTTTGTTGCAGAGGGACCCGACGGTGAGACGTTTCTGATTCAGTCCTCCGCCCATGTGGAGGAACCCGGCATGTGGGAACGCGAGGTGCGGGCGCTGGTCTCCGCTTCCGCCGACTATCCGGAGGCTGTTCCGCTCTTGCTTACCTACGATTCCCTGCCCCCACGTGAGACGTTGCCGGCCCCGATTCGGTGGCTTCCCGCGAGCGCCTGGCTGCTGGGAGAAGAAGTGGCAAAAACATACGAAGAGGAGTGAGGATGATGCGAACTTACGCGCCCTCCGGCGCCAGGATTCTCACGCTGAAGGTCACGTTGGAGGAAAGCAACCCGCCTATCTGGCGGCGCCTCCAAATACCTGACTGTGCAACCTTGGGCGACTTGCACTACGCGCTTCAGATTGTCATGGGATGGTCGAACAGCCATCTGCACGAATTCCATATCGGTCGCAAGAGCTTTGCGGCAATTCTTCCCGATGATTACGACCAGGAGCCCACAAACGACGAAGACGAGTTTGAACTGCGCGCCGTCCTAAAGCGAAAGGGAACGAAACTGGAGTACATTTACGATTTCGGGGACTACTGGGTGCATCAGGTCGTTGTCGAAGAGATATCAGAACCGCAACCGTCCGTCCGTTATCCCGTCTGCACGGGTGGCGAACGGAGCTGTCCTCCGGAAGACTGCGGCGGGATTAGCGGATACTACAACATGCTCATGATCCTGGAGGACCCTGAGCACGAAGAGTACGAAACCTATCGCGAGTGGCTACCCGAGAACTTTGACCCGAGCGATTTCGACGTGGCTCAAGTCAACGAGGAACTGGAGGGGATGGATGCATGGCGTCGAATGGCAGAGGGCGAAGATGAATTCGAGGCTTTTGTATAAACCCCCGCTGGCTCGCCTTATGAGGAGCCGGTGAGTCGTCTGCTCACCCTGGGCGCGCGTTTCCCCGAAATGGGAAAAGTAGGATGGTGAACGGGGTGGGACTCGAACCCACGGCCACCGGATTAAAAGTCCGATGCTCTACCACCTGAGCTACCCGTCCACGCGGTTGGCGGTACGAAACAAAACCGGGCTGGCACAGCCCGGTGATACAGCGGTTGGATCTTACCGGATGGCGGGCGGGAAGTCAAACGCTCTGGGCTGGCGGGACGGGTGGGATCGCCGGCGGATGCGGGGCGCCGGCGGCGGTCCGGTTGCGCGGGGTGGGACTGTATGCTATTCTGCGTCGTCGTGGAGGCGGAGCATTCCGCCGGGCCGTAAATGTGCAGCAGGGAAGCGTTTCCATCGCTTCCACAGTCCGAAAACCGAGAGGATGGGCCTACGGTGCGTACCCTGAAGATGCTCGTGGTTGTGGTGGCGCTGGCGGGTGTTCCGGTCAGCCAGGGGGAGCTTGTCGATCAGATTCTCGCGACGGTCGACACGGAAGCGATTCTCCAGAGCGAGATCATGATGGAAATCGCGCCGCGTCTGGCGGAGCTGCAGTCGACCGCGGCGGATGCGGCGTCGTTTCAGAAGGCCGCGGACGCACTCATGGGGGAGGCCCTGGAGCAGGCGATCGACGCGAAGCTGTTGTTGCGGGAGGCCCTGCGTGCGGGCATCGAGATCGAGGAGAAGCGGATCGACGAGCAGCTGGCGGAATTCAAGAAGCTGTACGATTCTCCCGAGCAGTTCACGAAGGAACTGGAGGCTGCCGGCGAGACCCTGGGCGATCTCCGGGTTCGTATCCGCAAGCAGAGCATGGCGCGCGCGATGGCGGTGCGCAAGCAGGGCGAGTTTGAAAAGCAGGTCGTGGTGTCGGAATCGGACCTGGCGCAGTATTTTGAGGATCACAAAGACGAGTTTGCGCGGCCCGAGCGCGTGCGGGTGAGCCAGATCTTCCTGCCCGCGACGGGCGGGGCGGACGAGCGGGCGGTGGTCAAGGCCCGGATGGACGAGATCCTGAGCGAATTGAAGCAGGGCGGCGATTTTGCGGCGGTCGCGAAGGCGTATTCGAAGGGCCCGGAAGCGCAACAGGGCGGCGCCATCGGCTGGGTGGCGCGCGGCGATCTCGTGCAGTCGCTCGAAGAGGCCGCGTTTGGTGTGCCGGCGGCCGGCATCAGCGACGTGCTCGAAAGTCCCGGCGGCTACCACATCCTCCGGGTGGACGAGCGGCAGGAAGCCGGTCAGGCCACGCTGGAAGATGTGCGGAAGGACATTGAGCCCCGGTTGCGCGCGGAATCCGCCGCGCAGCAGTACCGAAACTGGATTCAGGAATTGCGCAACAAGAGCCGCGTGCGCGTGTTCTATTAATCCGATGGCGGCCCCCTGCCGGCGGTCCGGGTAGCCTGATGCTTGCACGCGCAATGAAAATGGCGTTCTGGATCACGTACGATCACCTGGGCAAGTTCCTGGTTGCGGGCCTGCTCTGGTCGTTGTCGCTGCTCGTGCCCGCGTGGGTTGCGTTTACGGCCCTGCTGAGCGGCCAGCCCTTCATCCGGGCGGTCATTGGAGCGCCCGCGGCGGTGCTTGCGTTTGGTCTGGTGCTGCCGGTGTCGAGCGCGGGGCTGGCGCATCTGGTCAAAGTGCTGATCGACCAGCGTGACGGCAGCCTCTCGGATTTCTTCCGCGGCATGCGGCTGTACGCGCTGAAGAGCGCGGCGCTCGGTCTGGTGTTTGTGTTGGCGGCGGCGAGTCTCGGCACGAGCACCTGGTTCTATGCGGCCAAGCTGCGCGGCGCCGCCCCCTGGCTGGGTTATGCCCTCAGCGGCATCGCCCTGTGGGGCTTCGTGTTCGCCGCGTTCATGGCGCTGCTTGTGTTGCCCACGCTTGTGCAGAAAAAGGCCGGGATGGGCGCCACGCTCAAACTCACCGCCCTGCTCGTTCTCGATAATCCGCTGTTCTCGCTGGGACTCGCGCTGCAGACGCTGGCGCTCACGGCCCTGTGCCTGGCCATTTTTCCCCTCTTTCTGTTCCTGTACGGTCCGGCCCTGGCCGCGCTGACGGGCAGCGCCTACGAAATGCTCGCCCGGAAGTACGCCGTCGCGAATGCGGGTGATTCGGCGGCGCAACAGCCGCTGCCCTTTCCCCCCGATGACGAAGACGACTACCTGAACCGCGGATTCCGCGATTTCCTGTTTCCCTGGAAGGGTTAATCGGGTTTCGCTCCGAGGGACGGGCCCCGGTCGCGGCCTTTCCCGGTCGAATTGACCTGCTCCCGGCCGTTCGGTACCATAGGGACGGGGAAAGAGCAACCTTCACCGGCATACGGCATCAACTCTCGTATTTGGCTTAAAGGGGTTCCTTTGCATGGCACACCAGTACACTCGCACCCTGACTGTTTGTGGAATGCTCGTCATGGGCGTCTTTGTATGGGCGGCCACCGGTCTGGCCGAGCCGGTCGATGAAGCGGCCTCCTCCGGGTTTGGAACCTCTGCCGCGGACGAACGCTCGAAGTGGTTTCTGATCTTTGGCGTGGCGAATGTGCAGCCCCGGCTGGAAACGTCGGAAGCCCAGATTGACCGGCAAATCAACGGCCTGCTCGGCAGGGCGTTTCCCCGGTGGGAGGAGCCGCGGACGTTTGCCACCTGGCGGGACGAATTCCGGGTGTGGGACCTGCACGTCGGTTTTGGCCGGGAGCTGACCCCGAACTGGGTCTGGGTGTCGACCTTCGGGGGGTCGCTCGGCACCGTGCGCAACGAAGACCGCTACTATCCCCTGGGGATCCCCGCGATGTTCCATGTGGACTTTTCGCGAAAATTCTGGTTTGCATCCACGGGGATCCTGTATTATCCATGGGGTCAGGCGGTGTACGAACCGGCCGACGGGGCGATGGAGCGCTTCCGGCGGTCGCTGCGAGGCACACGGCCGTTTGTGGGGGTCATCGGGGCCTATCTGGACTTGCGTGCGGAGGCTGTTGTCAAAATTGACCTGCCGCTCACGAGTTTTGATCCCCGGATCGTGCAGAAGCAGCGTACGCGGCCGGTGTATATCAGCCCGCGCATCGGGGTGGATGTGCCGCTGACCGAGCAGGACGATCTGGTCCTGGCGGCGGGATACCTGTTCTTCTGTGAAGACGGCGCCGACCTGGACAACTGGTCGTACTACGTGATGTACAAGCATAAGTTCAAGTCGTCGGGGAACGACTGAACATGCAACGTGAAACCAGGTTATGGGGAGAGGAGAAAACCATGAAACACCTGAAATCCGTATCGAAGTATCCCGCGTATGCCGTCACGCTGCCGGCGCCGGTCTGCAACGTGAAGGCGGGCCTGCGCGACTTCATGCAGGCCAATTTCAACATGGATTGCCCCTGCTACGCGGACAAGTGCGGGGACAACGAAGTCAACTGAGTTTCACCAGGTAAGACGCGCCGCCGGGCCGGTCAGGACGGTCCGGCGGTTGCGCTTATGGGGGTGGCGCCGGGGCAGTTGCCGCGGTCGGGTTGCCGCCCTGCGCACGTCGCCGCCGGTTTGCGAACAAACGGCGCCGTGTGCTACTCTTCGCGCGTTTGCGAGTTCATTTATTCCCAACTGAATGCGCGCCCGCAAGGAGCCGGGTGTCGTTCCGGAGGTTATCGGCATCATGAGCATGCTGATGCGCAAGTACAAGAAAGAAATCCTGTGGGTGACGATCATTCTGGTCGTGGGACCGTTCGTGGTATGGGGGGGCTATCGCAGCGCGAACCGCCCGGATCCTGATTTGGAAAGCGCGTTGGCGCCGGTGGCGGTGGTCGAGGGCGCGTCCATCCCGGCGGCGGAATTCCGGGAGGCGCTCAATCAGGAGCTTCAACAGCGCAAACGGTTCGGGCAGGAAGCCGAATTCACGGACCTGCTGGCCGACGGTTCCGCGCAGCGCGTAATGGAAGCGATGGTGTCCCGGCGGCTGCTGGCGACCGAAGCCGAGAACTCCCCGTACAGCTTCGACAAAGCGTATCTGGTCGAACAGCTCAAAGAGCAGTTCAAGAACGACGCGGGACAATTCGACGCCGAGCAGTTCAACGAGTGGGTGAAACTGATCGATGAGCGGTCGGGCCAGTCGTGGAACCAGATCTACGAGGAAGTCGCGAACCAGATGCGCTACCAGCTCGTGATCACGGAGGCCGCGGCCTCGGCGCGCGTCTCGGAGAAGGAACTCAAGACCCAATTCGAAGACGCCCATACGAAGCTCGACCTCAAATACGTCGCCATCGCGCCTCCGATCGAGCCCACCGAAGAGGACATCCGGGCCCAGTACGATGCCGATCCGTCGGTGTATGACATTCCCGCCAAGCGCAAGGCGGATTTCGTGGCCTTGTCGGTGCGGCCGCCGGCGCCGGCCGTTGCGGCGGAGATCATCCAGAAGGCGCGCGCGGGCGAGGATTTCGCGGAACTGGCCAAGGCGCATTCCGAAGGCGTCGATGCGGCCGAAGGCGGCGACATGGGCTGGATGGTGAAGACGCCCCAGACCCCCTCGTTCCAGGAGCCGCTGTTTGCCCTGAAGCCCGGCGAGGTGAGCGACGTGGTGGAAGGTCCTGCCGGCCAGTATTTCATCTACAAGGCTGAAGAGGACCGGGAAGGCAGCTCGCTGCCGGGCGTGCGCGACGTGAAGGCCCGGCGCATCGTGCTCAGCCCCAAACTGAGCCCCGAGGAAAACGCGGCGCTGACGGCAAAGGCCGAAGCGCTTCTGGCCGCGGCCAGGGAATCGGGCGACCTGGCCGCCGCCGCGGCCGAGGCGGGCCTCCAGGTGCAGACCACGGACCTGTTCGGGCCCGACAGCGTTGCCATCGCGCAGGTCCCCCAGGAAGACGTGTTCCGGTTCCGGACGGGGGTGTCCGAACTGGGGCAGGGGGTGTTCTCGAACGTCATTCCCGGGCAGGCCAACCTGTATGTGGCGAAGGTGGTGGAACTGACGCCGCCCGAGCCGCAGCCGTTCGAGGCGGTGAAGGACCAGGTGCGGGAAGACGCCATCGAGGCCGTGCGCCGCTCGCCTGAATACATCGAAAAATGCCGCGCCCTTGCGGAAGAAATCAAGGGCAGCGTGAGCGTGCTCGCGGAGATTCCGGAAACTCACCCCGAGCTCAACGCGGAAGTGGTCGACCTCGACGGGTTCAACCAGCAGGATTACATGTCGCTGGGCGGGTTGGCGGTGAATCCCCGCCAGCTCTACTCCATGGCCGCGGACAAAGCGCCGGGCGACGTCTTTGGTCCCATACAGGATTTCATGGGGCAGACGTATCTCGTGCAGTTTGTGGCCAAGCATCCCCCCACGGACGCGGACTGGGAGGAGAAGTGGCCTCAGGAGCGCGACCAGTTGCGCGACCGGGCTCTGTCCATGGCGCAGAATCAGCGGCTCTCGGACTACCTGCAATACCTGCGGGATACCCACCAGTGGGGGCTGGTAGAAGAGACGTTCCAGAACATCTTCCAGCCATACCAGGACGAAACCGAAACGCCCGCGGAAGAAGCAGCCGCGCCCGAGGCCGAGGGCGCCGGGGACGCGGCCGGCGCGGCCGCCGCGGCAGCGCCCGCCCCCGGTGGCGGCGACGCCCCGGCGGAGTCCGGCGCCAGCCAGCCCTAGACCGCCGCGAGCCGCGATACCGAAGAGAGGAGGTCTGACGCACGGGACGCGCGTCCGTGCGCGGAAACCGCCGCATGAATGTCCTTCACCTCTTCAGCAACGCAAAATGGACCGGCCCGGCGGAGCCGGCGCTCAATCTCTGCGTGGCGCTGCGGCGTCTGGGCGTGGAGGCCGCGTTCGCGTGCGCTCCCGGCTCGGGCGCTTCGATCAATAAAGTGGCCGAAACGGCGCGCGACCGCGGCATCGAACCCATTCTCGCGTTCCGCCTCAACAAGCACCACAACCCCATCTTCAACGTGCTCGACGGGGTTGCCCTGCGGCGTTACCTGCGGAACCATCCCTGCGACCTGGTGCATTGCCACCTCGACAACGATCACCGGATCGCGGCATCGGCGGCCCGGTCGCTGGGGATCCCGCTGGTGCGCTCCAACTACTACGGCGGCGGGATTCCCGCGAAACGCGCGCAGACCCGCCTGATGGCCGGCGCGACGCACGTGATCGAGCCCTCGCGGATGGCCGCGGACCACGACATCCGCACCCACGGTCTCGACCCGTCCCGCGTCTCGGTGGTGCCCGGCGCGGTGGACATGGAACGCTTCGACCCGGCCCGCGAACTGCCCGACGGACGGCGCTGGCTCAACATCTCCCCCGACGCGTTTGTGGTGGGGATCGTGGCGCGAATGCAGACCCACCGCCATTACGAAGACTTCTTTGAAGCGATCCGGATGCTCGTGGCCCGGCATCCGCGGGCGCAGGTGATTGTCGTGGGGCGCGGCACCCGGCGCGAACAGGTGGGGCTGGCGCCCGTGCGGCAGCTCGGCCTCGAGCATCACGTGCATTTCCCGGGATACCTCGACGGCGAGAATTATGTCGGCATGCTCAAGGCGTTTGACGTGAAGGTCTTCCTGGTGCCCGGAAGCGACGGCACCTGCCGGGCCGTGCGCGAATGCATGGCCATGCGGAAGCCCGCGGTCGTGGCGGATCGCGGCATGCTGCGGGAGATCGTGGAGCACGAGAAGGACGGGCTCGTCTGCGATGGTTCCGCCGAATCGCTGTTCCGCGCGCTGGACCGCCTGGCGAGCGACCGGCGTCTTGCCCACCGGATGGGGCTGGCCGCGCGCGAAACCGCGGCCACCCGGTATTCGCTTGAGGCCCAGGCAACGGCCGTCAAAGCCATTTACGAACGCGTGCTCATCCGCGGGGGATGACGCCCTCGTGACGCGGGGCCCGTTTGCGGGTAGAATGGCCGCGTGAATACTCCAGCGGCATATGACGTTACCGCGGCCTGGCTGACGCGCGACCTCGTGCACGGCCGCCGTTTCGGGAGGAACCGCCGCCCGTGAACCAGCGGTTTCGAGAATACTACCGGGTCAATCCCGACATGGTCAGTTCGCCGTTCGGCGGGGTGGACGGCATTCACCGTGAGATGATGCTCAAGGTGTTCGAACTGCTCGGGATTGAACTCAACCACCGGCGCGTCCTTGACGTGGGGTGCGGACGCGGCTACGCCGGCGACGTCGTGACGGAATGCGGCGGAGACTATTTCGGCGCGGATCTGGTGGCCAGCCGCACCGGCGTGCGCATGGTGGTCGCCGACGGGTCCGAGCTGCCGTTTGCCGATGCGACGTTCGATGCGGTGTTGTGCATCGATGTCTTCGAACATTTCCCGGACCCGGTGGCGGCCGCGCGCGAGTTTCACCGGCTTGTGCGCCCGGGAGGCTTTGTATTCGTGTCGGCGCCGAACTATGGCAACGTGGCCGGACTGGTGAAAAAGGCCTGCGAGACCTTCGGCGGCTACGAGAAGGATACCTGGGCGCCGTTCGGCGGGTGGAAAGCCCAGGAACTGGAACAGTTCGTCACGGGGCGGCGGCTCCGGCGCGTGTTTCGCGCAGGGGGATTCCGCCGGGCGCGGGTGCTGGCGCATCCGTTCGAGGTGGACGGGGGTCTTTTTCCCTGGATTGCGCATCCGGCCATGCCCGACTCGATCAGGTTCCGCCTGCAGCGCGGGTTTGCTGCGATCGGACCGTGGGTGGCACGTGTCTGGCCCGGCGCCAGCCTCCACCTGTTCTGGAGAATCGATCGGGGAGGCTGAATTTCGGGGACACAATAGAATGGCACTTACTTAAGCCCAACTGGTCTTATTCATTGCGTTTACGTTTCCTGACGCCGCGGGTTGTCTTGTCCAGGATTGCCAAGGATAGTTCTCGCATTTCTTGCAGAATCTCCTCGAGTTTCCGGTGATTGTCGATAGCTTTCTGGTAGGTCTTGGCCTGGCTGGCTGAGAGATTGACGGTGACGGTCTTTGCGTTGCGCTTCCAGGTCCACTGGTAGTAGGGCCCGTAGATTTTCTGTTCTTCGGGGTCGGCCGGGTCGTCACGCACAATGGTGCGCTGGGTGATCGTGCCCTGAAGGACAGGCCCGAGTTTGGCCACGCGGGCGGCGAGGCGCCGGTAGCGTCTTTTCAAGCGGTCAACCGATTCTTCATTTTTCCTGGTCATCTTGCTTGCATTATGCCACGGGTCTATGCTACAAGTATGTATACTTGTAGCTACGCGCCAAAAGCAAGGAGATTCACCATGAGTAGAGGCTGCCGCCGCTTGTCCGCACACGCCCGCCTTCTAACCCACGCTCCCCTGGGCGAGTTGGTGGACCTGTTCGAACCGTGGCTCCGGCTCCCCGCCACGTTTGGAGCCCCGGCCAGGAACCGGCTCTTTTCCCCCCTCACGCACCTTCTGGCTCTTTCTTTCCCAGGTCCTCGCGGCTGACCGTTCCTGTCGCGAGGTCGTCAGGAAGTTCCTCGCCTGGCTTGTAGTGCACGAAGGACCCAAAGCCTCTCCGAAGACGGGCGCCTATTGCAAAGCCCGCAGACGCCTTCGGCTTGGCGACATCGAAGCGGCCTATCGACAGGTGGCCGGGGCCGTACCGGATTCAGGCAGGCAGGGCGCCTGGTTTGGGCGGCACGTGAAAGTGTTCGACGGTTCCTCGGTCTCCATGCCCGACACCGAGGCCAACCAAGAGCGCTACCCCCAGCCAACCACCCAGAAACCCGGCTGCGGGTTTCCGGTGATGCGTATCGTTGCCGGGTTCTCTCTGGCCACCGGCGCCATGCTCGAGGTGGCCAAGGGGGCGCTTACCGTCTCGGAACGAACCCTGTTTCGCAGTCTCTGGCCGCTCCTCAGCTCCGGGGACGTCGCCTTGACCGACTGCGGATTCTGCAGCTACGCCGACTTCCATTTCCTGGGTCAAAAGGGCGTTGAATGCGTCATGAGGAACCATCAGCGCCGAAAGGTAGGCATTGAGCCGGTCAAAACGTTCGGGAAAGGAGATCGCCTCATCAAATGGCTCAAGGGGAAGCCCTGCCCCACATGGCTCACCAAGGAACAATGGGCGGCCGTCCCCGCGCAACTGCTTGTCCGCGAAATCACTTTCACCGTGGACGTGCCCGGATTCCGCAGCAAGACGCTGGTCGTCGTCACGACCCTACTCGACGCAAGACGCTTTCCCAAGCATGCTTTCGTCGAACTGTATCGCAGACGCTGGATGGTCGAACTCTTCTTGCGCGACATGAAAACCACTATGGGAATGGAAGTGCTGCGGTGCAAGACCCCGGCTATGGTCGATAAGGAACTCGCCATGTACCTGGTCGCCTACAATTTGGTGCGCGCCCTGCTCCTCCAGGCCGCTCGAACCAAGGGCCTTTCCCCGTATCGTCTCAGTTTCAAGGGCACCGTCGCCACCATTCGCCGGTGGGCACCCCTAATGGCCGCCGCCAATCTCCCCTCCCACAAGTGCGAACTCATGAGACGGGCGCTCATCGATGCCATAGCCAGAGACCCCGTCCCACTGCGGCCCAACCGCGCTGAGCCGCGCGCCCGAAAACGACGACCCAAAAACTACCAACTCCTCAACAAACCCAGGCAACTCTTCAAGGAGAGCCCGCATCGAAACAGGTACACTAAACCTTAAGTAAGTGCCATTCAGGACACAATACTGAATTATCCGCGCACGCGCGACAATACGGCCTCGACGCCCTTGTCAAGAAACTATTTTAGTATTGTGTCCCCGAAATTGGAGGCGGCGAGGGCGAGGTAGGCGGTGGGGGAGTTTTCGAGGCGGAGGAGGCGGAGGTTGGCGTTGTGGAAGAGGCGGGCCATGTTGAAGTCGTCGGGGAGGGTATGGCCTCCGACGATGCCGCCGACTGTTTCGTGGTGTGCGTTGATGGCTTCGCGGCTCTGGGTGTGGAGCACGGCGAGGGAGCCCGCGGGCTTCAGGAGGCCGGCCAGCTCGGTGACGGCGTGCTGCTGGTCAAGGAAGTGGGGAAACACGCTGTAACAGATGACCCAGTCGAAGGCGTGCCGCGCGAGGGGGGCATCGAGGACGTCGGCCTGTATCCAGGCGATGCGGGGGTCGGGGCGGCGTGTTTTGCCGTCGCGCAACATGGCGCTGGAGAGGTCGACGGCGATCACGCGGCCGTTGGGTGCGACGCGGCTGGCCAGGACGCCCGCGAGTATGCCCGTGCCCGCCCCGACGTCGAGGACCGTCTGGCCTGGACTGATGGGGAGCGCGTCGACCATCGCGTTGAGGCGGTCCGCGAATCGTGAGGCGATCTCTTCGTCCCAGGTGGGCGCGAGGCCGTCGAAGAAGGCTTCGATGCGTCGGTTCATCCCGCGCCGGTTCATCTCCGCCATGCCATCATCCTCCGTTTGGGCGAGACCGCCAGAGCCGCCGCGAACAGGAGCGTCGAGGCGATGACGATCGATGCCCCGGTGGGCAGGTCCCAGAAGCAGGAGCCGGCCAGCCCGAGCCAGCACGAAACCACCCCGAACGCCGCCGCCAGCACAAACATGCGTTTGAGGCTGAACGTGAGTTGAAACGCGGCCGCGGCGGGGTTGAGCAGAAGGCTGTAGATGAGCAGTCCGCCGACCGTGCGCAGGGAGACGGCCACGGTCGCGCCGGTCGCAAACAGCAGACCGTAGAATACCACGGTGGCGGGGATCCCGACGGCGAAGGCTACGCGGCGGTGGCAGACCACGGCCTGGATCTCTTTGAAGAATAGCGTCAGCAGCATCACGAGCAGGACCGTCACGGCCGCGAGATACGCGAGGTCGGCCGTCGACACGGTCAGGATGCTGCCCCAGAACAGGCTGAGGGCGTGGGTCTTCGCGCCGGGAGTCAGGCCGACGAACAGAAAGGCCAGGCCGAGCATGAACGAGAAGACAATCCCCACGGCGCTGTCGGGATTGAGCTGGCCGCGGTCGGCCAGCGGGCCCACGAACGCCGCGGCCGCGAGACTGAACGCCAGGGCCCCCCAGATGGGCTCGAATCCCATCCAGATGCCCAGCATGGCGCCGGCAAACGCCGCGTGGGCAATGCAGATCCCGAGCATCGAAAGGTGCATGGTTACGACGAAGACGCCCATCAGCCCGCAACTCACGCCCGCGCACAGCCCCGCCAGCACGGCATGTTGCATGAACGCGTGTTCAAGCATGGCGCCCATCACCCGGGCGCCTCCGCAGCGGGCGTTCTGGCGTACAGCGCGGCCAGCCGCGCCTCTTCGAGCATGGCTGCGCGCGGTCCAGAGGCCCAAACCCTTCCTTCGCGCAGCAGGACCACCGTTTCGCAGGTTTGGGGCAGGGTGGCGAGGTCGTGCGTCACGTAGAGCGACGTCACCCCGCGGGCGGCGTGGATCTGCTCGACCAGCGCCACGATTTCGGATTGCACCCGCGGATCGATGGAGGCCGTCGGTTCGTCGAAAAGGAAGATGCGCGGCTCCTGGGCGAGGGCGCGTGCGATCGCCACGCGCTGGTACTCCCCGCCCGACAACTGGCCCAGCGGCCGATCCGCGAGGTGGTCCATGCCCACAGCGGCCAGCGCGTCGTTTACGCGGGCGTGGTCGTCGGGACCCGGCCGGCGCAGCCATCCGAGCCGCCCATACCGGGCCACCAGAACGGTCTCCCGCACGGTGATGGGCAGCCGCCGGTCTACGGGTTCGGCCTGGGCGACGGAGCCGATCTCGGTACGGAGACGGTGCCCTGCCCACGCGAACGGCCGTCTGCCGAGCACCTCCACCCGGCCCGCCGACGGGCGGGTCAGGCCGTTGATCACGTTCAACAGGGTGGTCTTTCCCGCGCCGTTGGGACCAAGGATGCCCACAAACGCGCCGTGCGCGACAGCGAGCGAAATATCGCGCAGAATGGGCGTATGGTGTACCGCAACCGCGACGTTTTCGAGGGTTACTGCAGTATCACTCATGGGAACCGCCCGGGTCACGCCGCGGGTTCACGGACGTGCCGCAGGGCGTCAAGCAGGCGCTCGACATTCTGCGCAACGGCCCGGTCCCAGCTGGCGGTTTCCGGCAATCCGCCGGGAAAATTCGAGATGATCACGCGCTGTGTGCCCAGTTCGGCGGCCAGCGCCGCGCCCATCTTCTCGTCGCCGCCCTGCAGGTTGTCAATGATTAGACTGACCTCCTGGTCTTTGCCTCGCCGCACCAGGGCCTCGACGTCGCGCGCACTGAGGTCTTCCGAACGGCCGAAGGTTCCGGCAACCGGAAACCCGGCCCATTCGACGACCGGGGCAATCATCTCCTGGCACATCACGGGGGTATCGGGCGCGCCCGCGGCCGTTAACCGGCTCCGGAGGGCATCACCCAGGGCGCGTACCTCAACGCCGCGTTGCACCGCGCGGTTTCGCGCTTCGCCCGGGGCGAGCCCGCGGGTTTCGAGGGCGGCCGCGACGGCCTCCAGGGCCTGCGCATACGCGTCGGGAAGCATCCAGTTGCCGGGCACGGGAATCACAACGACCTTTTCGGCAGGAATGCCGGACGCCTCGATGACGCGGGTGACGTTTGGCAGGGCCTCCTGCCAGGGATGGAGAAGGAGGACATCGCAGTCCGCAACCCGGGCGACGTCGCCCGGGCGCACGTCGTAGTGGCTGGGACAACTCCCGGGAGGGATCAGCACGGGCGGTGCGGCGGAGGCTGCGGCGTCCTGGAGCGCGCATTGCATGAGCGCCGTGCCGGCCACCACCGGAGCGCCGTGTTTGACGCAGCCGGAAGAGAACACGCAGAGCGCCGCCAGGCAGCCTGCAAGGGCGCCCGGCCACGCGCGTCCACGAGGTTTTCGCTGGCGCTTATCCGAGACCATAGTGACCCACCTGGCGGGGGATGCCATAGCCGTTCACCGCGTCGTCGACGACCGGGAACTGGCGGGGGTAGGGCACGAAGGCGACGTGGCCGTCCATGTACAGGATATTGCATCCGCCGGGGATGTGGTTGAAAACGACCCCACCCGCGGCGTCGGCGGCGTCGGCGAAACTGCCGAACGTATCAAACATCACGACCAGCTCGCTCTGGGCGAGGGCCGAGGCGCCGGGGTTGTTGATGTCGGTGATCGCGAAGCGCTCGATGCCTTCACGCAGGCGAGTGATCCTGGCGCCCCCGCCATATCCCGAGCCTGTGATCGCGGTCCATGCGAGTTTCGCGGACAAGTCGAGGTCTTCGGTCCAGTCCTTGACAGCAACCGGCATGAATACCGGCGCGGCGCCCACGGGAGAGACGGACGCCAGCACCGGTTGGATGCCCGTGCCGTTCCAGACCCCGTAGAACTCCTCCACCGTGCTCATCGCATAGCCGTGGTACCAATAGGACCGGCCCAGGGCCGCCGCGTAGAAATAGCGCCGGCTCACCGGGTCGCCCGAAACCGCCACGGCTTCGAGATGCTGTTCAATGGTCCCATTGGGCAAGCGCCCCGCCACAAACTCGCCCGGAGCATCCGCATCGGTATCCGACGGGCAGTGGGCCACATTCAGATCGGTGACATATTCCGGGTAGACCGCGTCCGGATCGGGCGATGCGAAGATGGGCACGCCGCCGGGATTGGCAAACGGCGCCACGGGCGGGAAGACCTCTCCGCGGCTTTCGTTGGCATACATCTTGTAGATCAGCCCCCACTGTTTCAGGTTGTTGACGCAACTCGCACGGCGGGCGGCTTCCCGGGCGCGTGCGAGGGCGGGCAACAGGATGGCGGCCAGGATCCCGATGATGGCAATGACTACCAGGAGTTCGATGAGTGTGAACCCGTTCCTGCGCATGAGCCGATCCTCCTTCTTCAGGTCGCGGAGTATTACGATTTTAATTTACGTAATACTCTAGCAGACGCTCCCCGGAAATGCAAGCCGCTAACCGGCCGGAAGCCGGGTGAGCACGACTCTTGCCGGAGGGGGCGGTGACCGCGCGGATGACCACAAACCGGGGGCGCCTGGTGGACCGGGTGGACCGGGTGGACGCGGCGGCCGGAACGACTCCGAAGGAGCCCGTTTCACAAGCTGCGCGGGTCGCAAGGCGACCCATGCGTGCAGTGGCGGTTCACCGGCGAGAGGAATCCAGCGCGAGATGCGCAGCGATAAGGCCCCCCGGGTTGCGAGAACTCGGGCCCCAGGGGGGTGGTACATTTCTTGACATGGGGGCAGGATCGTGGTACAAGTTCAACTTCCTACTTGAACTAGTTGGTTGATCGAACACAGGCAGGCCCGGTGCGTATCCGTAAAGACGGCGAAGAGACCCGCAAGCGCATTTTATGTGCGGCGTTTCAGGTATTTGGGGAGCGGGGGTACCGGGACGCGACGCACGCGGAGATCTGCCGTCGGGCGGGCGTGAACACGGCGGCGATCAACTATCATTTCGGTTCCAAGAACGGCCTGTACCAGGCGACTTGGGAGTATGCGACCTCGCGCGCGGATGCGCTGTATCCGCTTGACGGGGGCGTGTGCGCGGACGCTTCGGGGGAGGAGCGTCTGGCGGGGCTGGTGCGTGCGATGTTGCAGCGCCGGGCCGACGAGGAGCAGCTGGGCCACCTGCACAGCATTCGGATGATGGAGCTGGTGAACCCGACGGGGCTGCTGGATGACGCGATCGCGGCGTGGCACGAAACTTCGCGGCGGCATTTTCTGGCGGCGATACGCGACCTGCTGGGGCCGCACGCGACCGAAACCGACCTGGATCTATGTGAAATGAGCGTAGTGAGCCAATGCATCATGGCGTTTAAGAGAAAGCGGGCGTGGGCGTTGAAGGCTGACGCTGTCGACGTGCTGGCGTCGCACATCATGGGGTTTTGCCTGGCGGGCATTGCCTCGGTGCGTGCGGAAATCCGGCAACGCGGCGATGGGGTTGTCCGAAAGATAGCCGGTGCATAATCCATGACCTTCATCAACGAACAAGGCCCAGTTACGGCCCGCCCCGAAAGACGCGGTCTGGTGCGTGCCGGAATGCTCTGGTTTGCGCTCTGTCTCTGTGGCGTATCCTGCGCCCGGTTTACCCCGCCCGAACGGGGTCCGGAGGAGCTGCCCGTTCCTGCGGAATTCACCCTGTACGATGCGTCCGGCGCGGTTCCGGAACGCTGGTGGGAGGTGTTTCAGTCGGACGAGCTCAACCGCCTGATCGAGCGGGCATTGACCGGCAACCTGTCGTTGCAGCAAGTGTATGCGCGGCTGATCCAGGCCGAGATGGTGGCGATCCAGGCGGGCGCGGCGCGGGTGCCGTCGCTGGACTACTCGGGCGACGCCTCGGTGGGCCGCCGCCGGGTGGACACGGGCGCGCCGGTGGATCACCTGGCCTATCTGAACCAGAAGATCGCGGCGTGGAACCAACTCTCGGGTGCGGGGACCCTTCCTCCGGCGGATCTTCTGGACGCGCTGGACCAGGCCGCGACCACGCTGGAAGCGGTAGACACGCTGGCGGCCGGGCCGCCTTCGTCGCACAGCACGTTCACCTCGCGGTCGTACCGGTTTGGCCTGGGCAGCAGTTTTGAAGTGGATTTGTGGGGACGGGTGCGGGCGCAGCACGAAGCGGCCCTGAGCGACGTCGAAGCGACGCGCGAGGACGTGAACGGCGCGATGCTCAGCCTGTCGGCCATCGTCGCGCGGGAATGGCTGTTCGCGGTTGCCCAGCACCAGACGATGGCGCTGGTCGAGAAGCAGCTGGAACTCAACAGAACCACCCTGGACCTGATCGAGCTGCGGTATCGCAAAGGCATGGCGACGGCGCTCGACGTGTATCAGCAGCGGCAGATCGTTGCGGGGACGGAATCGCTGCTGCCGCCGCTGGAAGCGGCCCTGCAGACCACCCTGCATGAGCTGGCGGTGCTTCTGGGGCAGGAGCCGCGCACGGAGCTGGGCATGGTCCTGGCCGCGCTTCCCGAGGTGGGGCCCCTGCCCGAACCGGGGCTGCCGGCCGAGCTGCTGGCGCGCCGGCCCGACATCCGTGCCGCGGGGCTGCGCCTTCGCTCGGCGGACTGGCGTGTGAGCGTGGCGCGGGCAGACCGCTTGCCCGCCCTGCGCCTGACGGGTTCCGCCAGCTACGGAGCGGACGACTGGGATCTGGTCTTTGACAACTGGGCCGCGACGCTTGCGGCGGGCGTCACCGGACCGATCTTCGACGCGGGCCAGCGGAAAGCCGAGGTGGAGCGCGCGCGGGCCGTGGTGGACGAGCGCCTGGCCGCGTACCGGGAAAGCGTGCTGATCGCGGCGAAAGAAGTCGAAACCGCGCTGTTTGAAGAGGTGAAACAGGTCGAGTACATCGAAGCGCTCAACCGGGAGCTGGATGCGGTTCGCAATGCGCACGAACAGGCGCTCCTGCGCTATCGGAAAGGTTCGAACGACTACTTGCCCGTGGTGTCGGCCTTGTCGCAGCTTCAGGTAGTCGAGCGGCGGCTGGTGCAGGCGGAGCTCGCGCGGCTCGACCTGCGGGTGCGGTTGTGCGCGGCCCTGGGCGGTTCGTGGATGGCGCCCGAGTATGACGCGATTCGGGCAACGGAGCAGGCGGCGGCTCCGGACGCTGCCGTGCAGTCCCCAACGGGTTAACTGACCGTCGCCGGGTGTGATGCGCGGCGAGGGATTGGAGCAGGCCGATAGATGGCAACACTTCCGAAGACACATGCCGAAGAAGACGCGGCCGAGGCGCCGGCGCCGGCGGTATCGCTTGTGTGGCGCGGGCTGAGCATGCTTGTGCGCACGCTGCTTGTGCTCGTCATTCTCGGGGTCAGCGGGTACATCTCGTACCGCTGGCTGATCAATCCGCCCGTGGCGCAACGGCGCCCGCCGCAGAAAGAGGCCAGCCTGGTTGAAGTGATGCCGGTGGAGGCGCAGGCGGCGCACGCGACCGTGCGCAACATGGGCACGGTGGTGCCGGCGCGCGCGGTCGACCTTGCGGCGCGGGTCCGCGGGCAGATCTCGAAGGTCGCCCCCGCGTTTCTTCCGGGGGGGCATTTTGCGCTGGGCGAGGTCATGGTTGAGATCGATCCGCACGACTACCAGCTGGCCGTGGAACAGCAGCGGGCCAACCTGGTCAAGGCGCAATCCGAGCTCACGCTCGAGATGGGACAGCAGTCGGTGGCCCAGCTCGAATACGAACTGCTGGGTGAAAACGCGCCCGAAGAAGACGAAGCGCTGATGTTGCGGCAGCCCCAGCTCGAGTCAAGGAAGGCCGCGGTGGCCATTGCCCAGGCGGGGTTGAACCAGGCCAGGCTCGATTTGGAACGGACCGTGATCGCGGCGCCGTTCAACGCGGTGATTCAGGAACGGAAAGTTGACCTGGGAGCCTATGTGAATCCCGGCACGGCGCTGGCGACGCTGGTGGATTCGGATGAATACTGGGTGGAGGTTACGGTGCCGGTGGCCGAACTGCGCTGGCTGGAAATCCCGGGCTTCAACAGCGAATCGGGCTCGCGGGCGCGGATCTACCATGAAGACGCCTGGGGCGCCGGGGTCTACCGCGAGGGCGAAGTGCAGCGCATTCTCTCGGACATTGAAACGGGGAGCACGCTGCCCCGCGTTCTGATCACGGTCAAGGATCCGCTCCAGCTTGCGAATGGCGAAGCGCCGTCCCATCCGCTCCTGCTGGGGGCCAAGGTGCGGGTCGAGATCACCGGACGGGAGATCCCGGATGTGCGTCCGGTACCGGCCTCGGCTGTGCGCGAGGGCGACTACGTGTGGGTGATGACCCCCGGCAAGACCCTCGAGATTCGGCCGATCGAGGCGGCCTGGCGGGGCGCGGACTTCGTGTATGTGTCAAAGGGCGTGGGACACGGCGATTTGATCGTGGTGAGCGACCTGGCGACGCCCGTCAGCGGCATGCCGCTGCGCACCAGCGCGGACGGCCCCGCGCCGGGCGAACACGCCGCCGGGAACCCGCCGGGCAGCGGGACGAAGGGCGGACAACCGTGAGCGCGGACGCAAAACATCCCGGGCACCGCGGGTCCATTGCGTGGATGGCGAACCATTCCGTGGCGGCAAGCCTCATTCTGTGGGGCTGCCTGGCGGGCGGTTTCATTGCACTGCTGAACATCAAGCAGGAAGTGTTTCCAGACATCGCTCCGGACACGGTTTCGATTTCGGTGGCGTACCCGGGCGCCAGCCCGGAGGAGGTGGAGAACGGGATCATCCTCGCCATCGAAGAGGCCGTCCGGTCTCTTGAAGGCGTTGAAGAAGTGACCTCGACCGCGCGCGAAGGCAACGGCAGCGTGATGGTGGAACTGCTCCTGGGGGAAGACGTGAACCGGCTTGGCCAGGAGATCAAGAGCGAGGTCGACCGGATCGTGACGTTTCCGGAGGAGGCCGAGGAACCGGAGGTCCGGATTGACGCGCACCGCCGCGACGTGATCGAGGTGGTGGTGTACGGCGATGCGCCCGACACCACGCTCCACCAGGTGGCCGAACAAGTGCGCGACTGGCTGCTTCAGTCGCCGGACATCACCCAGGTGGACCTGGAAGGCACGCCGCCCCTGGAGATCGGCATTGAGATCTCGCAGGAGAATCTCCGCCGGTATCAGACGACGCCGGAGGAGATCGCGCGGACCCTGGCGAACGCGTCGATCGATCTTCCCGGGGGCGGCTTGAAAACGGATGCGGGCGAGATTCTGCTGCGCCTGAAAGAGCGGCGCGATTACGGGCGCCAATTCGCGGAAGTGCCCGTGGTCACCACCGAACTGGGCAGCCAGGTCCTCTTGAAGGACATTGCCCATATCGACGACAGTTTTGCCGACACGGACCGCTATTCCAAGTTTAACGGAAAGCGTTCGGTGCATCTCGAAGTGTACCGCGTCGGGGAGGAGACGCCCATGCGGGTGGCGGACGCGGTGCACCGGCTGCTGGAGGAGTACCAGCCGTATCTTCCGCCGGGCATCGAAGCCTCAACCCATCATGATCGCTCCGAAACCTACCGCCAGCGCGTCGATCTGCTGGTCAAGAACGGTGTCCTGGGGCTGGTGCTGGTACTGGTGCTGCTGGGCGTGTTCCTGGAAGCGCGCCTGGCGTTCTGGGTCATGATGGGCGTGCCGGTATCGTTCATGGGCTCTTTTCTGTTTCTTCCGGCGGGCGACGTGACGATCAACATGATGTCGCTGTTCGGCTTCATCATCGCGCTGGGGATCGTGGTGGACACCAACATCGTGGTGGGCGAGAACATCTACTATTATCATCAGGAAGGCCTGCCGTTCATCGAGGCGGCGATTCGCGGCACACGGGAAGTCGCGTCGCCGGTCATCTTCAGCGTGCTGACGAATATTGTGGGGTTCGTGCCCATTTATTTCATTCCGGGGTACGTTGGCAAGACGTTTCAGATGATCCCCGTGGTGGTGTGCGTGGTTTTTGTGATCTCGCTGATCGAGAGCCTGTACGTTCTGCCCTCGCAGCTGGCGCATCATCAGGACCGGGCGCGAAAGGGCATCAAGCGCTGGCTGCACGGGAAACAGCAGGCGTTCAGCCGCCGGTTTCTGCACTGGGTGCGAGACTACTACGGCCCGGCGCTGGAATATGCGCTGCGGCACCGGTACATCACGATCGCGGTGGGTATTGGCGCGCTTGCGCTGAGCCTGTCGTATGCCTTGAGCGGCCGGATGGGCTTCCAGCAATTTCCCATCATCGAATCGGACTATGCCGACGCGCAGGTGGTCTTGCCGTACGGCTCGCCGGTCGCGAAGACCGAAGCCATCATGGACCGTCTTCAGGCGGGTGCGGAGAAGGTCATTGCGGAGTCGGGTCATCCGGAGCTGGTGGTGTCGATCACGGCCGACATTGGCATGACGGGGAGCCACACGGGGCGGATGCGCGTCGAACTCGCCGAGCCCGACATCCGCGAAGCGATCATGAGCACGTCGGAATTCGCGCAACGGTGGCGCGCGACCGTGGGCGAGGTTCCGGGCGTGGAATACCTGCGGTTCGCGTCGGATTCCGGCGGGCCGGGAAGCTGGGGCCGGCCGCTGGCGGTCGAGCTCAGCCACCGCAACATTGACATGCTCGAACAGGCGAGCGGCGAGTTGGCCGAAATCCTCGCGACGTACCCCGGCGTGGACGACGTGGACGATGGTTTCCAGCCCGGCAAGGAACAGCTCGACTTTACGTTGAAGCCGGAAGGCAAGAGCCTGGGGCTGACGCCGCGCGATGTTGCCCGGCAGGTGCGGTATGCGTTCTATGGGGCCGAGGTGTTGCGCCAGCAACGGGGCCGGAACGAGATCAAGGTGATGGTGCGCCTGCCCGAGGACGAACGCTCGTCGGAGCATACGATCCAGTCGCTGATGATCCGGACGCCCGCAGGCGCCTATGTGCCGTTCCGCGAGATCGCCGAGATCAACCGCGGGCGAGCCTACACCACCATTGATCGCCGCAACGGCCGCCGCGTGGTCGAAGTGTCGGCCGACATCACGCCGCGCAGCCGCGCCGGGGAAGTGCTCACCGACCTTCAGGAGAACGTGCTGCCCGAATTCCTGCGCGAGCGTCCGGGGCTCTCGTATTCGTTTGAAGGGCACCAGGCGGAGATCCGCGAGAGCATGGGAAGCCTCAAGGTCACGTTCATCCTGGCCCTGATGGCGATCTACGCGATGCTGGCCATTCCGTTCCGGAGCTACACCCAGCCGCTGGTGGTCATGCTGAGCATTCCTTTCGGCATTGTGGGCGCGTTTCTGGGCCACCTCATAATGGGGTACGATCTGTCGATTCCGAGCATGTTCGGCATCGTGGCGCTGGCGGGCGTGGTGGTGAACGACGCGCTGGTGATGATCGACTTCGCCAACTTCCGCGAACGCGAGGAGGGCCTGTCGCACCACGACGCGATTCATTCCGCGGCGGTGCAGCGTTTTCGTCCGATCATGCTGACCACGCTGACCACGTTTGGCGGTCTGGCGCCGATGATTTTCGAGACGTCGCGGCAGGCGAAATTCCTGATCCCGATGGCGCTGTCTCTGGGGTTCGGCATTCTGTTCGGGACCGCGGTGACCCTGGTTATCGTGCCGGCGATGTATCTGGGTATTGACGATGTGCGGCGTTACGTGACCCGCGCCGGCCGCGCGGTTGTGCCGGGCGTGAAGGCCGCGGCACCCCGGGAACTGACTTCCGCGAAGTGAGCCGCCGTGTGCCGCGGTCATGAAATACGGGACGCGTTCCGCCTGTTCTTCGCCGTATGCGGTATCGCCGGAAGAAGGCACACGAAATTCAACCCATTCCAGGAGCAGTGATGCACGCCACAGGGACCCACGAATGCCCGTTACGGGTGGCGATTGTCGGCAGCGGGCCGAGCGGTTTTTACGCGGCGGAGTCCCTGTACAAGGCCGCCGTGCCGGTGCGGATCGACATGTTCGACCGGCTGCCCGTCCCGTTCGGGCTGGTGCGGGGCGGGGTGGCGCCGGATCATCCCAAGATCAAGACGGTGACGCGGATCTTCGACCGGATTGCCGCGCACGAAGGGTTTCAGTTTTTCGGCAACGTGCAGGTCGGGCGCGATATCGCGGTGGACGAACTGCGGCAGTATTACGACGTCGTGCTTTTTGCGTGCGGGGCCGAGACCGACCGTCGGCTTGAGGTGCCCGGCGAATCCTTGCCGGGCAGCCACACCGCGACCGAGTTTGTGGGCTGGTACAACGGCCACCCGGACTATTGCGACCGCGTGTTTGATCTCGCTTCGGAGGTGGCCGTAATTGTGGGGCAGGGCAATGTCGCGGTCGACGTGTGCCGCATCCTGTCGAAGACCGTCAACGAGCTGAAAGACACCGACATCGCGCAGCACGCGCTCGAAGCGCTGGCTGCGAGCCGGATCCGTCGCATCTATCTTGTCGGCCGCCGGGGCCCGGTGCAGGCCAAGTTCACGTCGCAGGAATTGCGCGAACTGGGCGCGCTCGAAGCGTGTGCGCCGGTGGTTGCTCCGGCGGACCTCGAGCTGGATGCCGCCAGCCAGGCCGAACTCGACCACCCCGATAACAAGCACAGCCAGAAGAACCTCGCGATTCTGCGGGAATTCGCCCAGCGCCCGCCGTCCGATGCGCCGAAACAATGCCAGATCCGGTTTCTGCGCAGTCCCGTGAAAATACACGGCACGGAGCGGGTGGAATCGGTGGAGTTTGAACGAAACGCGCTCGAGGGCGAGCCGTTCCATCTCCGGGCCCGGGGCACCGGTGAAACGGAAACGCTGGCATGCGGTCTGGTGTTTCGCAGCGTGGGGTATCGCGGCATTGCCATCCCCGGCGTGCCGTTTGACGAGAAACGCGGCGTGTTCCCGAACGTTCAGGGCCGCATCCTCGAAGGCGGCAGCCCGATTCCCGGTCTGTATGCGGCGGGATGGATCAAGCGCGGCCCGAGCGGCATCATCGGCACGAACAAACCCGACAGCGCGGAAACGATCAAAGCGCTTCTCGACGACATGCCCTCGCTCCCGCCGTGTCCGCGGCGCGACAGTCTTGACGTGGCGCGGTTGCTCCGCGACCGCGGGGTGCGGGTCGTGACCTATGCCGACTGGCAAGCCATCGATGCGGAGGAAATCGCGCGGGGCCAGCAGGCGGGCAAACCCCGGGAGAAGTTTACGCGGCTCGAAGATTTTCTCGAGGTGTGCCGCCGGTAGGGGCCGTGGATTGCGGGGCGTCCCGGCGGATCAGGCGCGCGGCGGCGCGTGGAACCCGAACCCGAGCACGCGCAGAAAGGCGATGTTCGCCACCCAGCCCAGCAGATAGAGCGGCGCGAACTTCCACAGCAGCAGCAGCAGCAGGATGGGCGTGACGTAGGAATGCACGGCGTTGTAGATCAGCGCCGGCCAGCGCGACGGTTTCCTGTGGTACAGGTAGGCGAACCAGCCGGTTTCGGGGAGGAGCGCGAACAGGACGAACAGGCCCCACCGGGGCGGCGGGACGGCCAGCTTCCAGAACAGGGCCAGCGCCGCCACAAACAGCACGGCGGATTCAATGCGCAGGAACACCCGCCAGGCCGCCTGGCTCTCGGGGGACGGCACAAACAGGCCTTTGAACTTCTTCCACATGGGTGTCTCCTTCCGCAAGGACCGGACGTCTCAGTCGGGAAGCACCAGGCGCCGGGTAAGCTTCACCGCGATCCCGATGATGAACGCGATCGCGCCGTATTTGATGGCCGCCGCGCCCGCCCCCGTGTACCCCAGCACGAGAGCCGCGCCGCCGCAGACCACTGCCAGCAGACCGCCGACGCCGCCTATCAGTTCAACCGCCTTCATTACATCGCGCATGACCCGTTCCTCGGCTTCCGCATACGCACTGCGGCATCCACTATAGCAGATCCGTTCCTGGCGGGTAAGCCGGCGCGGCGTTCGGCGCTCGTGTTTTGGAAGAGATCGGCCACGGAGGGCTCAGAGTCTGCAGCCGCCTGAAAAGAACGGGGACATGTTCCAAGCGCCGCCCCGGCGCGACAACGTGTCCCCGTTCGAACCGGATGGGCAGCCACGGGGGGCTGCCCCTACAAGTGGGATCGGATGGCCAATCCCCCGGCGCGGCTCCGCGCCCCCCTTTGGAGACGCCCTGAAAGGGCAGTCCGGGCAAAAAGGCTAGGGAGCAATACTGTTCCGGCACTCGGCGATCCCAAGCGACCCGCACAAGGATTCTGAAATTCGGCAGCGCTTTTCCCGCGGGGCCGTCCACTGTGTCCACCAGAAGACAAGAATGCAGGCCAGACGCCTGCGCTACAAGAAACGAGATCCACGGGTTTGATCCGCGGCCTTGACGCTCGAAGGGGCGGCGGGACTCAGGGTCCGGGCTGCACGGGGTGTATCTTGAGGGCGACATCCGTCGCGATGGGCGGGAGGGCGAGCTTCAGGCCGTCTGCGCCGGCCGTTGCGGTTTCCTGGTGCGTGAGGGCCGCATTCCAGGTTTCCCACCACTCGACAGCATACTCGCCGGGTTTGAATGCGGGCAGGGTCAAGGTGGCGGGTTTTGTGGGCGCGGGCGCCTGGTTGCCGGCATGGGCGAGCCAGGTGCTGTCGCGGTGTTGCAGCCATATCAGGGCGCTCGCGTCGTTCTGCATGCCGTAGACGAGCAAGGGCTCCATGGACCGGGTCTGGCAGCCGGTAAAGATGTAGCGCTCGACGTGAATCCAGTCGACCCCCTCGTCGTTGTCGACCTGAATCCGGTGGGAACCCTTGGGCACATCAATCCCGAAGGATTCGTCGTAGGTTGTTTCCCAGAGTTTCCATTGTTCCCGCCAGATGCTTTTCTTGCCCAGGCCCTCGGCGCAGGGAAGGGGCTTTTCGAGCGCCACTTCGCCGTCGAGCCGGATCCGGAGCCGCCCGGCGTTGGAGACCGGGCCGACGTGGACCAGGAACCGCCCGTCTTCCGGGTAGTGGACGGTAAAGACCGGGGGATTGCGCAACTCGGCATGGGCGCGCCCCTGGAGGAGGCGGGGGAGCATATCCATGTCGTTGACCGTGCCGTCGTCGGCCACGGCAAACTCATTCACGGGCGGCGTTCCCCAATGAAACTGCGGCACGAGCTCGACGTCTTTCCGGACGGATTCGAACTGTTCCGGGGCATACGCGATGGAGGGGGCTTCGAGCGGACGCCACCGCGCCTGGTCCATCGCGAGCCCCGCCACAAAGCGGCCGACGCTGGTGAAATGGAAGTAGAGGTTCAGCGGCTCGATATAGTTTTCGTGCCACCAGGGCATCGGCGCGCCGGCGCACCCCGACATCACGCCGGCCCACAGGGCGTTGTGGAGGTGCCAGCCTTCGGGATCCTTGTCACTGGTGGATTCGTGGCTTCGGATGCCGAATTCGGCGAGCAGGTTGGGTTTCCGGTAGTGCGCGGCCTGATGCGCGCAATAACCGCCCAGGACCGGCCCGACGCCGTAGTCGTTATTGGTGTAGCAATGCGTCTGGGCGATGCCGATGTTGGGCATGTGCCAGAATTCGGGCGGCCCCGTCTTGCTCCAGAAACTGGTGGTGACGAGATGGCCGAACGGGTCCGCCGCGGTGAGCCAGGCGGACATCTCTTCGTGCCATGCCGCGAGGTGTTCCCGGGGCGTGTCGGGCCAGCCCTCGAATTCGTTGCCCAATTCCCAGGCGAGGATGTGCGGCGAGAAACCCCAGCGCGCGACCGTGTACCGCATGCGATTCCGGTACGCGGCGCGCGCGGCCGGGTTCGAGAACCAGTCTGCGGGGGTCTCGCAGGGCCCGCCCCGGGCGACGTTATACGGGTTGATGGTCCAGAGCCGTCCTTCGCGAAAATCCTGGTGGGTGTCCATGCAGAGCATGAAGTACATGCCGAGTTCCTGGCCGAGCCGGAGCATTTCATCGACGCGCCAGGCCTCGTCCTGCCGGTACCAGCCCAGCGCATGTTCCCATTCGATGCCGAGGCCCGTGTAGGAGGACATCCAGGGGCGGTTGTAGTTTTCGCCCGCGGCGGCCATCGTGCGCAGGGCCTGCTCAGCGGTCTGGCCGGTGATGGCATAGGACGGCAGGTTGTGGCCGATGGGGAAGTAGGACGTGCCGTTGTCGAACGCGAAGTAATGGGGATCACGGCTGCTGGTGCGTATGAAACCGGGGTTCTCGGACGGTACGGCCTCGAACGAGCCCGCGGCGCCGGTCGTCGTGCCGCTGCTGTCGCGCGCCGTGAGTTCGTAGTGATAGATGCCGGTTTCCGCCGGGGTGAAGCGCACGCGCCAGCCTTGCGTGCCGCCGGGATGGAGCACCTGCCCGGCGGGGAGGGTTTGGGCGGCAAAGTCCACCATGTAAAAACCCGGAACGGTGATCGATCTCCCGGAAGGAGCGACGAAGCGGGCATCCAGCGCGACCTGGCCGGGGTCGAAGGGATTGTCGCAGGTGGCGGCGAGGTCCACATCGAGTTCAAACAGGCCGTACCGGGGGACCTGCGTGCGGTTGGGCGTTGCGCCGCGCAGGGTGAGGGCCTCCGTGGACGGTGTGATCTCGCCGGGCAACCGCGCGGGCATTTCGGTGAACCGGAGGGTCATTGCGGCACTCACCGTCTGGCCGGCGCCGGTGTCTGGCAACAGATCGATTCGGAGCGCGGCGCTTGCGGCGTCCTGCGCGGACAGGGTCATCAGGTGGAACCCGTCAAACTGGATGTCCAGCGCGCGGCCGTCGGCGATTTCCACGAGGCAGCCATCCGAGACGGCGCGCACATGGCCGGGAAACCGGACCGGACGGCCGGGCCGCAGGAACAGGCGCGTCCCCTGAAACACATCGAACGGCAGCGTCATGGTGAGCGCGGTGGCGGTGGAGGCGTCGCCGCCGGTCTTGGTCAGTGTGTAGCGCACCTGAAGCGCTTCGTTCTCCGCACGCAATTCCTGCACGTACGAAACCGCAAGCGCGTTTCCGCCGCGCGCGAGCCGGCCGCGTTCAATTCGGGCGCCGCCGTCTTCCCGCGTTTCGATGCCGGCCGGGTCCACGGCGCGTTCCCCGGGGTCAAGCCGCCACGCGACCGTTCTTCCGCCCTCGCCCCGGGCTTCGAAGGCGCCGTTCGGCATGCTGACCACCGAGCCGCCGGGCGCCTCCCACACGAAGTGCGTGTTGTCCGTCGCGGCGGTGTCTGCCGCCTCGGCCGCCGCGCTCACCGGGAAACACAGGCTGAGGAAACACAGGGAAAGCGCCGCGGCGCGAACTCGAGACAGGCAACCGGAGTGAACCCCGCTCTGCATGACTGGATCTCCTTGTAGTATCCCGGGATTTCTTCATGCGTACATGCGGAGACGGCAGCATACATCACCCGCGCCCGGAAATGAACCTGAGCAATTGACCGTGCAGGAGCTTCCGGCTCACGGGAGCAGCGCCCGCGGCGTTCGCTCAGGTCTTTGACCTCGCGGGGGATTCATCGTCCGTCTGGCTCTTGGGGATCACTCACCCGAAGACGGGGCGATGGCGTCGAGCTTGTCGAGGTATGTTCGGGGGGCTTTCTCGAACTCCTTGATGCACCCGGCGCAGCAGAACCGCACCAGCCGGTTTCCCGCGACGTAGTCGACGGGCTCGCCTTTGGCCCCGAGCTTCTCACCCGATACGACGCACGTCCCGGCCGGGTAGGCGTCTTTCTGTTTCTCGACAATGGCGGCATCGAGCTTCTTGAGGTACTTCGCCGGGTCCGCGTCGAATGTGGCATTGCATCCCGCGCAGCAGAACCGTACGAGCCGGTTCCGGTACACCTTGTCGACGGGTTCGCCCATGGAACCGAGCTTCTGCCCGCTTACAAGGCAGGTGTCGAGAGGATAGAGCTTCTTCTGTTCCTTGACCACGGCCGCGTCGATCTTGCCGAAGTACGTCTCCTTATCCGCCTCGAATGTGGGGACGCATCCCGCGCAACAGAAGCGCACTTCGCGCCCATCGTACTTTTTGACCACCGGCTCGCCCATCGAGCCGAGCCGGGCGCCCGAGACCGGGCAGGTCGCGAGCGTGTAGAGGCCGTCCCGGGAAGGCGGGGAAGTCTCGCCCGCAGGTGCGGCCCTGCCCACCAGCGCCGCGGCGCCCGCCAACAGGATCATTATCATTCGCGTCATGGGTTAACCCTCCGTTTCGTTGTGCGCACTTCGTTGAACGTTGATACGGTACGTTGCCTCCTGATCAGAAGCATTTTCCTTCGCGGGCGCGGCCGTGCCGCCGGTCCGCGGCCACGGACCGCCCATCAGGAATTCGAGTTCGGCCGCGGCGAGCTGCACGTCGCGTGTCGCCCGAACCTGTTCCAGCTCGAAGGAGAGCAGGGTCTGAACACTGTCGAGCAGATCGAGGAAATCGGCGCCGCCGGCCGCGGTCGAGTATTGGCTTTGCAGGCTCTCGTAGGTTTGCGCGGCCTGGGGAACGAGGGTGTCGCGATACAGGCGGTAACGGCGCAGCGCGTCTTCGACCTCGAATATCGCCATGCGCGCGGAGCGTTGCAACGCGAGTTCACGGCTGCGTTTGTCGTGCCCGGCGGCACGGTGCAGCAGGCGCGCCTCTTCGATGCCCGCCTTGATCCGTTTCCGCCAGAGCGGCACGCTCACCGTGAGCGAGAGCATAATCTCGTCGTCCCCGCCGTCGGAATAGTTCATGGGCTCGCGGCTGGTGGCCAGTCCATAGGCATCGATGGCGGTATTGACGGGTTCGAACGGCGTCCTTCCCGTGAAGGTGTTCAGGAGCCGGTAACCCGTGGCCAGATTGTCGGCGGATACCCGGTCGGGACGAATCTGGCGGGGCTTGCTTATCGCGGCATATTCGAGGCCCGCCGTGAACTCCGGGTATCCTTCCTTGCGCGCGAGTTCGATATCGCGTTCCCGGCTTTCGAGCACATGCTCGAGCGCCTTGAGGTCCGGGTTGGCCTCGTCGACGCGCGCGAGAACGGTTTCCGCCGGCGGCAGCGCGGGCGGCAGCGGCGTGGCCTGCGGAAACGGGATCTCGCTGAGCACGTCGCGTCCCAGGGCCTCGTTGAGACGGGCCATGCGGGCCGGTTTGTTCTGCAGGTAGCCGTCGTGCCGGTCGCGCACCTGGGCTTTCTCGATGGAAACGCGCAACAGCTCGTCCTGGTTGGCCAGGCCGAGGGCGAGCTTCGACTCCACCACATCTTCCATGTAATCGAGGACTTCGAGCTGCGCCTCGGTGACGAGCACGGCGTCGGCCAGAAAGGCGTACTCGAAATAGGCCTTCTTGACCTCGGCAATGACGCGGTTGCGCTCGGAGAAGAACGCCTGGAGCGCGGCGTCGGCTTCCGCGGCGGCCTTGTCGCCCCGCGCGCGCAACGTGCCGAACCAGGGGAACTTCTGGCTCAGCGCGATCCGCGCCCGCGCCGCTTCGGACTGGATGAACTGGCCATACGACAGCATGGGGTCGTCCAGCGAGGTGACCTGGGGGATGCGTTCGAGGGCGGCGCGCCAGGTTTCGTACCGCGCCAGGAGGGACGGGTTGTTTTCGGCGGCTTCGAGCAGATAGCCGCGCAACTCGTCGTTTCCGGCGTAGACGTCGGGCGGCTCGACGCCGGTGGCGGCGAACGCAGCCGCAAGCAGCATGATAATCATGAGGGGTACTCCTTGTCCGCGGACGGCTCGTGCGGACCGCCCGCGTGTTCGGTTTCCAGGGGTGCGGGCAGGGCGGATCGGCCCCACCGGAGCCGGAACTCCTGCACCCAGCAATAGAGGATGGGCACGAGAAAGATCGTCATCAGTTCGACCAGCATGCCCCCGAACGACGGAATCGCCATGGGGACCATGATGTCCGCGCCGCGTCCTGTCGAGGTGAGCACGGGGATCAGGGCGAGGATGGTGGTTGCGGTAGTCATCAGGCAGGGTCGGATGCGCCGCTGGGCGCCGGCCACGGTGGCGTCGCGGATTTCGCGAATGGATTCGGGACGGCGTTTCGCGAAGCTCTGGTCGAGAAACGTGGCGAGCACCACGCCGTCGTCGGAGGCGATGCCGAACAGCGCGAGGAACCCGACCCAGATCGCCACGCTCAGATTGATTTCGCGCACCTGGAACAGTTCCCGGAGGTTCGCCCCGAACACGCTGAAATCAAGAAACCACGGCTGGGCGTACAGCCACATCAGCAGAAACCCGCCCGACCACGCGAGCCCGATCCCCGAAAAGACCAGCAGCGCGGTCGGCACCGACCGGAACTGGAAATAGAGGATCATGAATATGATGAACAGCGCCAGCGGCAGCACGAGGGCCAGGGTCTTCTGCGACCGGACCTGGTTCTCGTAGGCGCCCGCGAACTGGTAACTGACGCCGGGCGGCAACTGCAGCTCGCCGGAGGAGAGCTTCTCTTCGAGCCAGGCGCGGCACTGCTCGACCACATCCACCTCGGCGTACGCGGGTTTCCGGTCGAACAGCACATACCCGACCAGGAAGGTGTCCTCGCTCTTGATGGCGTCGGGCCCGCGCACGTAGCGAATCTCGGCCAACTGGACGAGGGGGATCTGGGCGCCGGCGGGCGAGGGCACGAGGATCTGTCCCAGCGTCTCGATCTGGTCGCGCAGTTCGCGCAGATACCGCACGCGGACGGGATAGCGTTCGCGTCCCTCGACGGTGGTGGTGATGGGCTGCCCGCCGATGGCGACCTCGATCACGTCCTGCACCTGGCGGATACTGATGCCGTACCGCGCGATGGCCTCGCGGTCGATATCGATCTCGAGATACGGTTTGCCGACGATCCGGTCGGCGATGACCGCGTCCGGCTCCACGCTGGGGACCTCTCTGAGCAGGCGTTCGAGCGCGAGGCCGGCGGTCTCGATGCTTTCGAGATCGGGTCCCTTGATTTTGACGCCCATGGGGGCGCGCATGCCGCTCTGCAGCATGACCTGGCGCGCGGCAATGGGCTGGAGCTTGGGCGCGGTGGTCGTGCCGGGGATCTCGGCCGCGCGGACGATCTCGTTCCAGAGGTCGTCCGGCGTGCGGATCTCGTCGCGCCACTGCCGGAACGGCCGCCCCTCCGGATCCGGGATCAACTGGCCGTCGGGGTCCCTCACAAACGCGCCGTGTTCGCGGTCGTACCGGAACCGCATGCGTCGTCCGGATGCGTCGGTGATGTATTCCGGTTTATAGGTGATGACAGTTTCGATCATCGAGGCGGGCGCGGGATCGAGCGCGCTTTCGACGCGGCCGATCTTGCCGACGACCAACTCGATCTCGGGGAGCGCGGCGATGGCCTGGTCCTGGTACTGGAGGACGTCGAGGGCCTCTCCGAGCGACGCGTGCGGCATCGTGGTGGGCATGTAGAGGTACGAGCCTTCGTCGAGCGGCGGCATGAATTCCTTGCCGAAACCGGGAAAGGCGTGCGCGGCGGCGCTCCAGATGCGGGTAGTGCGGATGCGCTCGGACGGGACGCCCGCGCGCGCGAGCCCGGCCGGGACGAATCCGAACACGCGGTCGAATCCGAGCCAGGCCGTGACGCCCGCCAGCACCACGGCCAGCGCGATGAACAAATAGACCGGTTTGTGGTCGAGAAACCACCGCAGAAGCCGGGCGTAATACCGCTGGAACACGAAGAACAGCCCCAGCAATCCGCCGATGGCTGCCCCGACGAACACGGCGTTCCTTACAAAACCGCGTTCGGGCCCGAGGGGGTTCCACGCCACGGCGAGCAGCAGCGCCACGAGCAGCACCGCGAACGCGTTGGCAACCGAAGACGCAGCGCCGGTTATGCGCCGGGGAAGGGCGTCGCTCGCGAGATGATACAGCCCCATCGCGACAAGCGCCGCGCCGGCCCACCATGACGCGAGCACCCATACGCCGAGCCCCGCCGCTACCGCCAGCAGGCTCAGCACGCGCCGCTTGCGGAGGCCATACGGCCGCCCGCCCATCAGCACGTGCGCCATCGGCGGGATCAGCACGACGGCGATGATGACCGACGCCACCAGGGCGAAGGTCTTGGTGAACGCGAGCGGCCGGAACAGCTTGCCTTCAGCGCCGGTCATGGCGAATACGGGCAGGAAGCTCACGACCGTCGTGGCCACGGCCGTCAGGACCGCGCTGCCCACCTCGCTCGAGGCTTCGAACACCGCCACGAGGCGGCTGTCGCCGGGACCGGCCTCGTCGAGCTTCTTGAGGATGCTTTCACAGATGATGATCCCCATGTCGACCATGGTGCCGATGGCAATGGCGATGCCCGAGAGCGCGACGATGTTGGCGTCGACCTCGAACACGCGCATGGCGATGAAGCACATGAGCACGGCCAGGGGCAGCAGCATGCTGATGAGCAGCGAACTCCGCAGATGGCGCACCATGACGAGCACGACGATGATCGTCACCAGGATCTCGAGCACGATCGCGACATTGAGCGTGCCGAGGGTCTCGTAGATCAGCCCCGTGCGGTCGTAGAACGGGACGATCTCCACCTTGCTGAACACCGCCCACCCGGGCCACGCGTCGCGGTCATGCGCGCGCAACCAGTCCAGCCAGGCGGATTGATTGATCCCCGCTCCGTCGAACGCCTCGAACCCGTGCTGTTCCGCAAAGGCTTCCACGGTGCTTCGGTCTACCTTCGACAGATCGATGAAGGCCTTGCTGGGCAGTGCCGGTGTGATCTCGGCGATCTTCGCTTTGACGTTTTTGATCGCCTCGAGCGGGTTGGCGCCGTAGCGCACCACCACCACGCCGCCCACGGCCTCCGCACCGGCCTTGTCGAGCGCGCCGCGCCGCAATGCGGGCCCGAGCGAGACCCGCGCGACGTCCCTGATGCGCAGGGGCGTGTTGCCGGCCACCTTGATGACGGTCGCTTCGATGTCTTCGAGCGTCTCGATGAACCCGAGGCCGCGAATCACGTATTCGACCTTGTTGACTTCGATGGTGCGCGCGCCCACATCGACGTTTGACGCGCGGACCGCATCAAACACCTCGCTGAGCGTGATGTTGGCGGCGCGCATGGCGTCCGGGTCGACGTCGATCTGATACTCCTGCACGAACCCGCCCACCGAAGCCACTTCGCTGACGCCGTGGGCCGATTGGAGGGCGTAACGGACCAGCCAGTCCTGGATGCTGCGCAGTTCGGCGAGGTCCCATCCGCCCGCGGGACGGCCGCCGGGCTCGCGGCCCTCGAGGGTGTACCAGAAGACCTGGCCGAGCGCGGTGGCGTCGGGTCCCAGGGCGGGCCGGACCCCCTGGGGCAAGGTGTCCGCGGGCAGGCTGTTAAGTTTTTCGAGCAAGCGGCTTCGCGACCAGTAGAAGTCGGCATCCTCCTCGAAAATGACGTAGACGGTCGAAAACCCGAACGCCGAGACGCTCCGGATCGTCTTGACCTCCGGCACGCCCAGGAGCGCGGCGGTGAGCGGGTAGGTGATCTGGTCTTCCACGTCCTGGGGAGACCGGCCCGGCCAGTCGGTGAACACGATTTGCTGATTCTCGCCGAGGTCCGGGATGGCGTCGACGGGCACGGGGCTGCGGGGGAGCGCGCCGGTGTCCCAGTCGAACGGGGCCGCCATGATGCCCCAGACCGCGAAAAAGACGATGAGCAGCGCGATCGCCAGCTTGTTGTTGAGCGAAAACCAGAGGACGCGGTCTATCCAGCCCAGGTCGCGCGGCCGGGGCGTCTGGCTGGCCGGGCTATTCATGGGCCGCTTCCTCGGGCGCGCCGCCGTGGGCCGGCGCGTCCAGGCGTCCGGTGAGTTCGCCGCACGCGAGCATCGCGCTGCCGTAATAGGGGTTGCGGATGGGCGTATCCGGCTGAAGCCAGTCGGCGCCTTTGCCATCAAGCGCCATGGGGCAGTGGGCGCGGTAGACGGGCGGGCCTTCCGCGATCCCGTAGACTTCAATGGCCGCGGCCAGACCCCCGGTGATGCCAGGCAGGGCGCGGCGCACGTCCTCGATGGCCTTGGCCTGCTCCATGTGCACCAGGCCCTCACGCACGGCCCTCTCGGCGGCGTCCCAGGCCTGGCGTTGCGCGGCGTCCAGGGCCCCGGCATCCATCTCCGCGAATGCGGCGGACAGTTCTTCCACGCTTGCGTTTGCGGTGTCGAACTTGTCGGCCGCCAAGGCCGCGACGAGGTGCGTGTACGCGCCATACACCGCGCGCAACCCGGTGCGGAACGATTCGGGCGCGTCGTGAACCGGTTCGTGATGGTCCGTTTTCTGCCGGGCGGGTTCAGCTGTACGGGACTCATGCTCGGACAGCATCATGCTGGGCCGGGCCTGGATTTGGAGGGCGCTGTCGATCTTGAAGTTGCCCCGGACCACCACGCGCTCGCCTTCGTTCAGGCCGCTGCCTACCAGGTAGAACTCGCCCGCCCGCGGGCCGAGCACGATCTCGCGTCCTTCGTAGGTGGGCCGGTCGCGCCCGGGCACCTCGACATACACCACGGCGCGCGCGCCCGTGATGAGCGGGGCGGTCGCGGGGATCACCAGCGGGGCGGCAGCCTCATCGATTCTGGCGGGCACGTAACCCAGCTCCTCGGCCTTGACCAGCGCCATCCCGCAGATGTCGCAGGTACCGGGGCCGTCCTTAATGATCTCGGGGTGCATGGGGGAGATCCATTTCCCCGCCAGCTCGGGATCCATCACGCGGCCGCCCGTAGCCAGTTGCGCGCGTACGACGGCCCGGACAAACATCTCCGGTTTCAGCTTCCCGTCGGGATTGGACACGGCCAGCCGCACGTCAATGGTGCGCGTTACGGCGTCAACCAACGGATCGATGAAGGCGATCCGTCCCTCGAATTCCTCGCCCGGATACGCCTCGGTGGTGAAGTGGGCCTTCTGCCCGTAGTGCAGCCAGGGGAGGTCCGACTCGTAGGCGTCGAGTTTCACCCAGAGGTGTTCGAGGTCGGCGAGGGTGTAGAGCCGCGTGCCCTGGTCGACGTACATGCCTTCCTGGCCGTCGCGGCGGATTACCGTGCCGCCCATGGGCGCGTAGATGGTGACGTGATCCGACGCAATGCCCCGGTTCTCGGCGTCTTCGATCTGGGCGTTGGCCAGCCCCCACCGGCGCAGTTTCTCCCGGGCCCCGTTGCGGGTGGCCTCGGCCGTACGGCGCAAGGCGTCCGGGGCGTTTGCGGGCATCTCGCTGATGGCCCGCGCCGCCCGGCGCAGCTCGTCCTGCGCGACGAGCAGCTCCGGACTGTAGAGGCGCACCATGTGATCGCCCTGATTGACGCGAATGCCCGTGTAATCCACGTACAGGCGGTCGAGCCGGCCGGGGACCCACGCGGTGATGTAGGCGAGGCGCGTCTCGTCGTAGTCGATCTTGCCGATCATGCGGACCTCGCGGGTAACGAACTGCCGCGTGACCTCCGCCGTCTCGATGTTCATGAGGGCTTTCGCGCCCTCGCTGACGGCGAATTCGCGCGGTCCCGCAACCGCATCGCTGGACGCCGCTACCGGGACGAGATCCATCCCGCAGATGGGACATTGACCGGGCTTGTTCTGGCGGATCTGGGGATGCATCGAACAGGTCCAGATCTGCTGTCCGGCCTGCGCATCCGCGGCATGCTCATGGCCCGGGCCCGCGGAAGGGGGCGCCGCGGGTCCGCGTAACACGTAGCCCAGCCAGAACGTTATTAGCAGGGCCAGCCCAATGGCTCCGGCCTTCAGATAGGGCCAGGCGTGGCGAGGCGTTGGCTTCATGGTTTTCATGCTCTTGACACTCCTGCACTGTCCCCGGTTGCGAGGACGCGAACACCGCTGCGTCAGCCCGGCTCGCGCACGGATTGCCGAGCATCCGCGGAGTGCCGGGAATTGCGCACGTCATCCGCCCGGACGGGGCGGGGTTCGCCTTAGATCAGGAATGCGCACGCCAGAAGATACGAGGGGGGTGGGGGGGCGGCCGAGCCGGCATCCTCCGGGGCTCCACCGCGGTGGATGGCCGCCTGATCAGGGTGCGGCGCCAGAGGGGCGCCGGCAGGAAGCATGGGCGTAATCGGTTTGGGCGTGGACGGCGCCGCCGCGCCGGTCACCACGGTGGGGTCGCCTTGCGGCGCGCTTGCCGCGCAATCGCAGCGGTGGATGTCCGCGCCCGGCGAGGCGTGGGGCCCGCAACCGGCCGGTTCCGGGGTCTCCGGGGCGCAGCAGACACAGGCCTCGGGGGATGAAGCGGCATCTCTGGACGCAGGGGATGTGCACGCACTGTGCTCGGGCATGCCGCACAGGCACGCCGACTGCGCGGGACCCATGGCGAATACCAGGAGCGCCGCTGCGAGGAGCGTCACCCCGTTCCGGGGTGTTTTTGCGGTCATCAATGACATTTTTTGCCTCTCTAAAAGCAACATTCCGGGTGAAGGGGCTATTCCGTCCGCGCACGGGCGCCTTGGTGTATGCTGTTTCCTGGTATGCGTGGACGGCGTGGACGCGGTGCAGCACGGGAGATGCGCGACCGGACCCACCGACGGCATCTCACGGGCGGCGAGGAGCGTGGTATGGATCGGCGAACCTTTTTTGGCGGCCTGGGCGCGGCGGCAGCAGGCGCGTATTTCGCCCGCGCGGGGCGCGCGGCCCGGGCGGCCGGCGCCAACGAGAGCGTGGTCATCGGAATCATGGGCTGCTCGCGCGGATTGTCCGTGGGCAAGAGTTTCGTTGACCGGGGCGCGCGTGTGGCCTGCGTGTGCGATCCGGACGAAGACCGGCGTAACCGCGCCCGGGAACAGACCGGCGCCGGGAAGGCCGTGGCGGATTTCCGCGAGGTCCTGGACGATCCCTCCGTAGACGCCGTGGTACTCGCGCCGCCCGACCACTGGCACGCGCCCATGGCGATGCTGGCCTGCGAGGCCGGAAAACACGTGTATGTCGAGAAGCCATGCGCCCACAATATCCGCGAGGGGCGGCTTCTGCTCGAGACAGCCCGCCGGACCGGCCGCGTGGTGCAGGTCGGGTCGCAAAGCCGCGGCACGCGCGTGATCCAGAACGCCCTCCAACTGGTCCGCGAGGGCGCCATCGGCGACGTGCTCATCGCGAAAGCCTGGAACAGCCAGAAACGGGCCGATATCGGCCACGCGGAACCGTCCGAGCCTCCGCCGGGGTTCGATTACGATCTCTGGGTGGGTCCCGCGCCCATGCGGCCATACCAGGCCAATTGCCACCATTACACGTGGCACTGGTGGTACGATTTCGGCACGGGCGACGCGGGCAACGACGGCGTCCACGAACTCGACATTGCGGCGTGGGCGCTCGGCGTCGAGACGCATCCGTCGAGGATTTCCGGGTATGGCGCGAAAATGTATTTCCAGGACGACCAGCAGTTTCCCGACAGCCAGTACGTGGCGTTCGAATACCCGCAGGCGGACGGCACTCTGAAGAGCCTGGTCTACGAACAGCGCATCTGGTCGCCGTATCCGCAGCAGGGCTTCGACAATGCGAACGCGTTCTACGGCACTCGGGGATACCTGATCCTGGCCAAAGGCCGGGGCTGGCGCCTGTACGGTCCCAATGACGAACTGCTGAACCAGGAAGACGGGGCGTTCTCCGTGCCCGAGCATGTCGACGACTTCATCAACGCGATCCGCGCGGGCGGGCGTCCCAGCGCGGACATCGAGATCGGCCATCGCGCGGCCACGCTCGCGCACCTGGCCAACATCCTCGCGCGCACGGGCCGGGGCAGCCTGCGGTTTGACCCCGGGACCGAGCGGTTTGTTGACGACGCCGACGCCAACGCCCTGGTCTCCCGCGTCTACCGCGAAGGCCATTGGGCCGTGCCCCGGGGGGTATAGCCGCGCCGGCTAGGGGAGTTCGTTGGGGACGTTGCTGCGGCGCAGCACGTCCACGACGCTCTGGAACGTCTGGCGGTTTTTCTCGTCGAGGTCGATGAGCGCTTCGTGGGCCTCGAGAATACGCCGGGCCTTGTGGGGGTCGGAATAGTCGGCCGGGGTCGGCACGTCATGGAGTTCCACGCCGGTCGCCTCATGCTCGGGGACGATGCGGAACGCGTGGGCGAACCCCATGCTCTCCAGCACGGCATTGATGTCGGGATTGGCCGACACGAGGATGGGGGGATCCTGGCCGCGGCGCCACGATTCGCGGGCGACTTTCGCAAGCAGCCCGAGATTGGTGCTGTCGATAAAGGCCGCGCCCGTCAGGTCAATCACCACCTCGGGGGCGTCTGCGGCCTGGAGGAACTCGTTGACGATGGCCTCGACGACCGAACTGACCGGATGGCGGACATCGCCCGTGAGCTGCAGGACGCAGCGGCGCCCCGCATGCGCGTAACGGATCCTAGTCTCCATGCTGCGTTTCCTCCCGTTTGATGGTCAGGACGGTTACATCGTCGGGCGGCTGGGCGTTGGTTTTGATCACCGCCAGGAACCGGCCGATGCCCGCGTCGCTGCCCAGCGACTGGAGAAATCCGAGCTTTTGTTCGAGGGTGGGCTGCGGCAGGATGTCGAGCACGCCGTCCGAGAACACCGCCAGCAGAAAGCGGGCGGGCAGGCGCCTCTCGAAGGTGGCGTAACGGGCAAAGGGGAACAGACCGACCGCCGCGCCCTGTTCCCGGAGCACCTCGGCCCCGTGGCTGGACCACAGGAGCGGCGGAGGAAACTGTCCGCCGCTCGAGAACCGGAGCACATTTCGCGGCGTGTTGAGCACGCCGTAGAACATGGTGACGTGTTTTTCGAGGTCTTCGTTGAGCAACTCGGTGTTGAGGCGTTCGAGCAGCGCGCCGGGATTCAGGATGGCGTCGTCGAGGCCGTTGAGATGCCGTTCGTGATACTTCCGAATGAGCGTTTTGATGATCACGGTCACCAGCGCCGACGAGACCCCGTGCCCCGACACGTCCGCGGTGTAAAACCCGATGTGGTCGTCGTCAATGGCAAAATAGTCGACGAAATCGCCGCTGAGCTCCATCGACGACATGAGTTTATGGGCCAGGACCCAGGGGCCGAAGACGCACTGTTCCGGCGGCAGCAGCCGCATCTGGACGCGCTTGCCGGCCTTTTCGTCGTCGCGGATTTTCCGGAGGGTTTCCTCGATCTGGCGGTGGTACCGCTCGTTCTGCCGCAGGAGTTCGGCCCGTTCGAGCACCCGCTCGACGGTCAGGCCGAGCGCGCTCAGCGGGCTGATGGGTTTCATGACGTAATCCCACGCGCCTTTACGTTGCGCCTCGATGGCGTCGTCGATGGCGTCGGCGGCGGACACCACCACGAGAGGCGTCTGGGGGGATTGCGCGCTGAGGGCTTCGAGCACGGCAAACCCGTCCATCCCCGGCATGCGCAGATCGACCAGGACCAGGTCGGGCCGCTCGCGTTCGAACAGGGCGAGCCCTTCGGCGCCGTCGCCCGCCTCGTGCACCGTGAACCCGGACTTGCGCAGATACGCGGCAAGCGTGCGGCGCACCATGGGTTCGTCTTCAATCGTGAGGATGGCGATCCCTTTGTCCGTCGTCACGGCCGCATGCTCCTCGGGGTTGATGCCCTCTGCCTCCGCACGCCGCGGCGTCCTGCACGGCGGTTTCTGGTAGAACCCCTTGGAGGCGGCGCAATGTTCCGCCTCCCCGTGCCGGCTCTCCGGGCACCAGTATACCTGTTCGGGCCCGTTGCGTCAGAACGCGGCCGAGGCTGGACCAGAACGGCCCTGTCAGAAATGCCAAAAGTGTGCCGGACGAAACGTTGCGCGTTCGTTTCATGCCGTCATTTCCGTTGTCTTTCGCATTTTAAGCGTTGCGCAGGCGGAAGGCCGGACGCCGCGCCGGGGAGACCTGCCAGGGAACAGAACCCGGGGGCCAGGGATTGAATGTTCAGATAGCCCGTGCGTCCAGTTCGGTGAACGCCCGGCCGGGACCGGCGGCCGCCCGGGGCGGTCTGCCGGGTGAACCTGTTGGGAATCCGAGACTTCGGTCCCGTGTTTCGGATGTGACGGACGGAACCTGTTATGACCGGTGCGTACGGTGGCGCCACCGCCGGCAACCGGAGAACGTACGGAAGGGTATCCCGGACTCATGGTATACTATAGGCGAAGAAACGGCGGGTGCTGACCGAATCCCCGCTTAGAATGGACCAGCAATGATAGATAAACTCCCCGGCGCAGGATTTCCCGGCACGACGAAGGTGGAAACGCACGCCCATACCGCGAAATACTCGGTGTGTTCGCGGATTCCGCCCCGGGAACTGATCGCCATGGCGGACGCCAGCGGCTACGACGCGCTGTTTCTGACCGAGCACGACCGGGTCTGGTCAAAATCCGAGATCGCGGGGCTGCAGGAGCTGGCGGAGCGCGTCCGGTTGTTTCCGGGCATCGAAATCACGCTCACGGACGAGGTCCACGTGCTGGTACTGGGCGCGCACGAACCGGTGTACGAGCGGCTCAAGACCCCCAGCGACGTGTTTGGCCAGGCGTGCGTGGACGGTTTCCTGACGGTGGTGGCGCATCCGTTCCGCTGGTCCAGCGTGCTGCCGGAGTATTGCCGGCTGGCCGACGCGGTCGAGGTGCTGACCTGCAACCACGGCCTGGAAGACCACGCGGCGGCGGCCCGGGCGTACGCGCGCGCGCAGCACATGGCGGAACTCCACGCCTCCGACGCCCACGGCCTGAATTTCATGAACAAGTTCTGGCTCGAGACGTCCGAGCCCTTTGACTCGCCCCAGGAGTTTCGCCGTCTGATTCTGGCGGGACGCTACGCCAACCACACGCGCGAGTTCGAGATGCCGTTGCCGCCGCCCGAGAAGGTGGCCAGCATGAGCGATCTGACGGAAGAGGACCAGCTCGCGCTCTGGGTGCAACCCACCCTGTAGTTCAGGGATCTATTTCCCCGGTTCGCCGGACGGCGCGTTGACGTCCGCGTTTTTTGCGGGCCGGGGCGGCGCTTCCGCGGGCTCGGGCATTTTCTGGGTTTCCCCTTCGCTTCCAAGCGCCAGCGCCTCGTCGATGATGCGGAACGCCCGGACGGTTCCCCGCCGGCAGGTCTGCAGGGCTTTCCGCTGCTCCCGGGTGATGTCGCCGAGCTCTTCCTGCAGCAGCATCTCGATATAGCCCAAAACGGCCGAGAGCGGCGATCTCAGCTTCTGTGAAATGGCCGCGAGGAACCCGGTTCGGAGCTCGTCGAGGTGGCGCAGCTGGCGGTTCAGGCGTTCGAGGCGCAGATTGGCCTGCCGGGTGGCCTCCTGGAGGTCCTTCTGCGGGGTGATGTCGTGGATCAGCGTGACGTAATACGGTTTGCCGTCGCGGATGAACGAGCGCACGAGGACGTCGGCCGCGCGCTCCTCTCCGTCGGGTCCGATCAGCAGTTGTTCCCCCCGAAGCTGGCCCTTATGCCGCAGGACGGAACGTTTCTGGGGGAGCGTGCCGTCATCGAATATGAACGTGCGCATGCGTTGTCCGAGCAAGGTCTCGCGGGCCTGGCCGAAATACTGACCGGCGCTGTCGTTGGCGTCGACCACGAGGTCGTTCTCGTCGAACACCAGGATGGGGTCGGCGGTATGGTCCAGGATCGCGCGCAAGGCAGCCTCCGAAGACGCGACGCGCAGGGCCTGGCTGTGGGATTCCTCTTCGGCGCGCCGAATCCGCTGGCTGAGGTTGCCGACGAGCCACCCCGCGAGAAGAATGGACATCTGTTTGAAGACCAGTTCGCCCAGGGAGCTCGACAGACCCACCAGGCGCCACTCGATGAACAGCACCAGGGTGTAGGCAAGGCAGCAGACGATGGCCGCGGCAATGAGACTTCGCAGCTGCCGCTGGTAGGCGCTGAACCCGATCAGAAAGAGGATGTACAGCACGAACGTGGGGCTTTCATCCGCCCCCGAAAACGAGACGATGATCGAAAGCTCCACGAGATACAACAGAAAGTTGAAGCGCGAGACCAGGAGATCCAGCCGGTTCTTCCACAGCGCCCAATGCGCGAAGACGCTGTGGAGGATCAAGGCGGCGCTGATGACCGCGGCGTCGCGAACGTTGCCTTTGATATGGCCGAGGACAAACAGGGCCAGCATCGTTGTGAAGATGAGATAGCGCCCCGCCAGCGCGACCCGCTCGATGCCCCGGATCATGACCGCATAGGGATTGGGCTCCGTGCTCCCCGGTGGTCCGGTCTGTATCGCGCCCGGTTCGTTCACTATGCTGGTTCCCCTGGCGGTTGTTTTCTCCGGCTGCACGCGCCAGATTGTGCATGACCGCGATTGTTTCACGCGCGGGCCGGCGTTTCAAGGCGCCCGCCCCCGCGGACCGGCGCCGGCTTAGCGCTTGCCGTGGTATTCCTGCAGGGAGCGCACCGACGTATTCCCCTGCCGCATCGCGCGGATACCCATCACGGCCGCGCGCGCCGCCGACAGGGTCGTCATGATGGGCAGCGAACGTTCGAGGGCGGTGCGGCGGATTTCGCGTCCGTCCGACTTCGAGGCTCCTCCCAGCGGGGTATTGATGATCCACTGGACTTCCCCGTTGATGATCCGGTCCACGATGTGGGGCCGTTCTTCACCCACCTTGGTCACCAGCTGGACCGCGATGCCCTGCTGCTGCAGAAACTCGGCGGTGCCGTGCGTGGCCATGAGGGAGAAGCCCAGATCCACGAGGTCCTGTCCCAGGGAGCCCATGTCGTTCTTGTCGCGATCGTTGAGGCTCAGGAAAACCGTGCCGCTCATGGGAATGCGGTTGCCCGCGGCGACCTGGCTCTTGGCGAAGGCCAGCCCCATCGAACTGTCGATGCCCATGACCTCGCCCGTGCTCCGCATTTCGGGGCCGAGCAGGATGTCGACGCCGGGAAACTTGATGAAGGGCAGCACCACTTCTTTCGCGGACACGTACGCCGGCCAGGGATCTTCGGTCACGCCGAGTTCGCGCAGGGTCTTGCCCGCCATGACGCGCGCGGCGAGCTTGGCCAGCGGCACCCCCGTGGCCTTGCTGACAAACGGCACCGTGCGCGACGCGCGGGGATTTACCTCGAGCACGTAGATGTCGTGGTTCTGCACAGCGTACTGGATGTTCATCAGCCCCACCACGTTGAGTTCACGGGCGAGGGCGCGGGTCTGCGTCTTGATCTCCTCGATGATCTCCGCGGGGAGGTCATGCGGCGGCAGGATGCACGCGCTGTCGCCCGAATGGACGCCCGCCTCCTCGATGTGTTGCATGATGCCGCCAATGACCACGTCGTGGCCGTCGCAGAGGGCGTCGACGTCGATCTCGATGGCGTTTTCGAGGAACCGGTCGATCAGGATCGGGCGTTCAGGCGAGGCGCTGACGGCCTCGCCCATGTAGCGGTCAAGCGAGGCCTGGTCGTAGACGATCTCCATCGCGCGCCCGCCCAGCACGAACGAGGGACGCACGACCACGGGATAGCCAATGCGGGCGGCGACTTCCCGGGCCTCCTCGATCGAGGTGGCGGTATCGTTCGGGGGCTGCAGCAGCTGAAGTTTCTCGACCAGTTCCCGGAATTCCTTGCGGTCCTCGGCGCGCGCGATGCTGGCGGGCGTGGTGCCGATCACGGGCACGCCGGCTTTCCAGAGGGCGTCGGCGAGATTGAGCGGGGTCTGCCCGCCAAACTGCACGATCACGCCCCGGGGCTGTTCGCGGTCGCAGATGTTGAGCACGTCCTCCAGGGTGACCGGTTCAAAGTAGAGGCGGTCGGAGGTGTCGTAGTCGGTGGAAACGGTTTCCGGATTGCTGTTGACCATGATGGTCTCGAACCCGTCTTCCTTCAGCGCGAACGCGGCATGGACGCAGCAGTAATCGAATTCGATGCCCTGGCCGATGCGGTTGGGTCCTCCGCCGAGGATCATGATCTTGTCGCGGGTCGAGGGCCGGACTTCGTCTTCGTCGCTGTAGGTGCTGTAGTAATAGGGGGTATAGGCTTCGAACTCGGCGGCACAGGTATCGACGAGCTTGTAGGTCGCGGTAATGCCGTGCTCTTTTCGCAGGCGGCGGACGTCCATGGGGTCCAGTCCCCAGAGAGAGCCGAGTTGATGGTCGCTGAACCCGAACTCCTTGGCGCGGCGCAGCACGGCCGGGTCGCCGGGGCCGGCTTCGCGCAGGGCCGCCTCTTCCTCGATGATCTCGCGGAGGTTGCGCAGAAACCACGGGTCGATTTTCGTGGCGTCATACACTTCCTCCTCGGCGGCGCCCAGGCGGAACGCGCGGGCCACCTGGAAGATCCGGTCGGGCCGGGGGATGCGAATGGCCCGGAGAATGGCCTCCTTTTCCTCGCGGGGGTCGGGGTTTCCGGTGAGGGGCCGGTCCTTGCCGTCGGCGCCCAGGCCGAACCGGCCGATTTCGAGGGAGCGCAGGCCCTTCTGGAGCGATTCCTTGAACGTGCGGCCGATGCTCATGGCTTCGCCGACGCTTTTCATCTGGACCGTGAGGACATTGTCGGCGCCGGGGAACTTCTCGAAGGCCCAGCGGGGTATCTTGGTGACGCAGTAGTCGATGGTGGGCTCGAACGATGCCGGGGTTTCGCGGGTGATGTCGTTGGGGATTTCGTCGAGGCTGTAGCCCACGGCGAGTTTGGCCGCGATCTTGGCGATGGGGAAGCCCGTGGCTTTCGAGGCCAGCGCGGAACTGCGGGACACGCGCGGGTTCATCTCGATGACGACCATGCGGCCCGTGTCGGGGTGTACCGCGAACTGGATGTTCGAGCCGCCGGTATCGACCCCGATCTCGCGGATGATCACGATGGCGGCGTCGCGCATCACCTGGTATTCCTTGTCGGTGAGGGTCTGCGCGGGCGCGACCGTGATGCTGTCGCCGGTGTGAATGCCCATCGGGTCGAAGTTTTCGATGGAACAGATGATGACGACGTTGTCGTTGAGGTCGCGCATCACCTCGAGTTCGTATTCTTTCCACCCGAGCACGGATTCCTCGACCAGGATTTCGTGGATGGGGCTGAGTTCGAGGCCCCATTTGACCACCCGGTCGAATTCCTCGCGGTTGAACGAGACGCCCGCCCCCGAACCGCCCAGGGTGAACGCCGGCCGGATGATGGCTTCGTAGTTGAGCGCGGCCCCAAACTCCCGGGCCTCTTCGAGCGAGTGCACCACGAGGCTTTCGGGCACTTCGCAGCCGCAGCGGAGCATGGCCTCCTTGAACAGGCCGCGGTCTTCGGCCTTCTTGATGGCGGGCAGCCGTGCGCCGATGAGTTCGCAGCCGTACGTGTCGAGAATGCCCGCTTCGGCGAGGTCGACCGCGAGATTGAGGCCGGTCTGTCCGCCCACCGTAGGCAGGAGCGCGTCGGGCCGTTCGCGCGCGATGATCCGTTCGAGCACCTCGACCGTAAGCGGCTCGATGTAGGTGCGATCGGCCGTCTCGGGGTCGGTCATGATCGTGGCGGGATTGCTGTTGGCGAGGACGACTTCGTAGCCTTCTTCCCGCAGCGCCTTGCAGGCCTGGGTGCCGGAATAATCGAACTCGCAGGCCTGCCCGATGACGATCGGGCCGGACCCGATGATGAAGATCTTGCGGATGTCGGTTCGCTTTGGCATCGATTCCCTGCAATTCCGATGGTTACGACCCCTGGCGCGCGCACCGGCCGCGCCGGTTCCGCGCGCGCCGTCCAGGCGCCCTGATACACAAAACGGGCGTGCATGTCTGCACCCCCGGAGCCCGCCCGGACCCGCGCGAAGCCGGCCGCGGTTCGGGCGGCGTGCCGTGCCGGCCGGCGCCTACCGGCCGCGCACCGCTTCCGATGCGCCGGGTCATCGGGTGATCTCGAGGATCTCCATCTCGAACGCGCCCGCGGGCACGTTGGCCACGGCGCGTTCACCGACGCTCTTGCCAAGCAGCGCCTCGCCCACCGGCGACCGCACGGAGATCTTCCCCTCGGTGACGTCGGCTTCGACGGGGCTGACCAGCATGTAGGTGTTCTCGCGCTGCGTCTTGATATTCAATACCCGCACGGTCGCGCCAATATACGCTTTGGTGGCGTCGATGGCGGCGTCATCCACGATGGCGGCCCGGGTGACCTTGTCCTCGATGTCCTTGATCCGCGCCGCCAGCATGGCCTGTTCTTCCTTGGCGGCGTGGTAGTCGGCGTTTTCGCGCAGATCGCCGAGTTCCCGGGCTCGCTCGATGGCGTCGGCCACGATGCGGGTGCGCGCACGGCATTCCTGCAGCTCCGCCTTGAGCTTCTCGAGGCCCTCGGCGGACATGTAGAGTTTTTCCACCAACGCGATTCTCCACCTCTTGCTGATTGCCGGCTGACCGGCCGGCAGGGGATTATAGCAAACGCCGGGCGCGTTTTGCACGATTGTGGAGCCTGTGCTACACTGCCGGGGGAAGGGGAGCGCGTATCCATGGAAGCGGTGACACAGCACTTTTCCGAGAACTGGAAAGCGTATGTGGTGATTCTGGCTTGTGCCACGCCGATTCTCCTGGTTTTCCGGAAGTATACGTTCCCGGTGATCTTCTGGGCGGTGGAGTGGGTGATCTACTGCGGGCTGTTTCATGTGGCGGTGAATCTGTTCGTGCGCCTCGTGCGATGGTTTCAGTTCAACACCCAGATGGAAATGCGCGAGGAACAGCGCGTCTACAAGGACTGGGCCACGCCGCTGGTGGAGTTCTGGAATCGCGAGGGCTACCATCCGGGCTGGATCTTCTGGCTGGAACTTGCGGTGGTGGTCGCGTTTCTGCTCGCCATGGTCCGGTATCGCCCCATGATCGCGCAGAAGGTCAGGGCGCGCAAACCGGCGCTTACCAAAGGCGTTGGCCCTGCCCAGAATCTGGTCGAGAAATACCGCAACAAACGTTAGAAAACGAGGATTCCCATGATTCCATCCTATGCACGGGGGTGCATTGCCCCGACATTCTCCATTTTCCGTTCCGATCTGAGCTTCGACCCCGATGGCCAGTGCCGTTTCCTGGATTTCCTGCTTGACCGCGGCGGCATCAGCGCCTTTTTTGTCCGCTCGGGCATGGGCCAGATGTTTACGTTCAGCTACGAGGACGTGCAGGCCATGGCGCGCACCGCATGCAGCCATCTGAAGGGCCGCGCCGCCGTCCTCGTGGGCACTACCGGCATCTGGGACCGCGACCGCAACAACTATCCCGATCCGGCGGTGTTCGTCAACGAGGCGGTCGAGCTGAGCCGGTACGCCGAAGAGCAGGGCGCGGACGGCGTCGTCCACACCATCCCGGAGGCCATTCTGCCCCGCGATGGGCAGACCGAGGCGGACGTCATTCTGGACTATTTCGAGACCGTCAGCGCGGCCGTGTCGATTCCGACCTTTATCTACCAGCCCCCGGGCACCGCGGCGGCCTATAACGTGACCCACGAGCTGCTGGCGAAGCTGGCCGACATGCCGAATATGGCCGGAATCAAGGTGTCGACGGCGGACGCGGGCTACATCGCGACGCTGTGCGCGGCGGTGTACGGCAGGGATTTCGCCTACATTACGGGCAACGAGAATGCCTTTTATGCGGGGCTGTACTGCGGGTCGACGGCGGTCATCGGCCAGGGCGCGGCCATGTATCCGCAGATGCTCAATTTCCTGCAGGAACGGTTCGAGGCGGGCGACGCGGTGAGCGCGGTCATGGCGCAGCACGCGGTGTACAAGCTTGTGGCGTTCAACATCAACAGCGTCGAGTTCTTCAAGCGCTATGCCACGGAACAGGGGTATCCGGTCGACGGCTATGCCCGGCCGATGAAAGGCGTGGACTACGTCAAGGCCATCGGCAACGTGAGCGAGGAACAATACGCCGCGTACAAGTGTTTACTCGAAGAGGAGCTTGCGCCCTATCTCTGAGCCGCAACATCTCCGGACAGTGTTGGGCAACCCGCGGGCTTTCCGGCAGAGGGGCCGGGAGGAGGGAGGGGAATGCTTCAGATCGACCGGTTCGGCAGGATTGCCATCGCCACCGTGACCGAAGCGCCGCGTCTTGATGCCACCAACGCCGAGCCGCTCGGCAGCCAGCTGTCGGAATACTGCCTGAAATATCCCGGCTCGCATCTGCTGCTCGATCTGCATCAGATCGAGTACCTGAGCAGCGCGGCCATCACCCAGATCATCAAGGCCTACCGCGAACTCGAAAAGCAGGGCGGCGGTTTGCGCGTGTGCGGCGTGAATCCCTACGTGGCCGACGTGTTTCACGTCACCAACCTCGACACCATCTTTCATTCCATGGAAGACGTAACGGAAGCGGCCTGCCAGTACAACGAAGACCTCCAGACGGCGGGGTAGCCGTGCGCGGGACGCGCCGGCGGCGACACGGTTCGGAACAAAACGCGCATCCCCTTCGCGCGGGAAGGGGATGCGCGACGCTTTTTTTGGCGTCCCCGGGTTCGGCCGCGACCCGTTTCCAGTGAAAAGAAAATCCCCTCAGGCTCAGAAGGGCCGGCGGTTGCGGATGGAGCGGCCCGCCAGCGCGATGAGCCCCAGACCGCACAGGGTCACGGTGGCCGGTTCCGGAACGACATCGCCCTGAGACTCGGCGGTCCCGTACACGCGGAGGCCCCAGTTGCCACCGCCCGGCTGCCAGCCTTCGCCGTAGTCTAAGGCATAGTGGGACAATGGATTAGCAGCAGGGTCCGTCGCTGCAAATTCGGCCACACTCGAAGAGAGTACCTCAAGGGCCACCCAATAGCTGCCCGGGCCAAGATTCCAGCTCAACCCTTGCGGACCTTCCCAGCCGAGGGTATACTGGTTATTAAATCCCAGCGGAACATACGGAATATCCGCGTAAAACGTGTTGCGGAACAGCTCGACGCCCGTGTCCGGCACGTCGCCGCCATCGCCGTAGATGGCTACGCTGATGTCGCCGGGCGTAATCTCCCACAACCACGCCTCGATGGCCGTCACGGTGTAGGCCTGGGCCAGGTCGATCTCCGCGGCCAGCCACACAAACTCGTGAGGCGCCTCTCCAACAACGTCTACTCCGTAAAGACTCCACCCGGAAACCCGCGCGGGCGGGTCGCCCGTGTCTATGATGAGTTCGCCCTGGGCGGCAACTCCTCCGAGAAGCATCGCCACAGCAAGAAGCATCGACACTCGACTCCCATGGGGTATGCACATACGATTCTCCTCTCTCAGTATTCTGCATGGTTACGATGTGGTGTGAGGTGGAAGACCCCACGCCCCCGCGGCACACGGGCCGCTCCGCCACACGCTGGAGAGAACAAGTTTCGTGCCAGCCGAGCTTCTTGTGTAAGTCAATAATTTTCAATGTGTTAAGAGTTTCCGATGACAGAACCCCGGATTAATGCGAAAGGTGCGCATCAAAAGATCGTTCAAATCTGAACTACTTTTGATGAGTAACTGCGGTTGAAGGAATTCAAAATCCAGTATCGTGGCCGGGGTAGACGGGCAGGGCGCCGAGGCCGGGTGAGGCGTCACACCGGATCGTACCGCTTGGGGCGGCTGCGGCCGTCCCGTTTGTAGCGGTCGAGCAGCGCCGACAGACGCACCACCACGTCGGGGTGTTCCGCCCAGAGGTTGACGGATTCGCCGGGATCAGCATCGAGATCGTATAACTGGCCTCGGGGCCCGCCTTCGATGGGGTCGATGGCGCGCGGGGCGCTGAATCCGCCGGATCCCAGGCCCTGGATGAGCTTCCATCGGCCTTGCCGGATCGCAAACGAGCCGTCGTAGGCATGATGAACGGTCGCTTCGCGGATGGGGGTCCCGCCCGGCTGGCCCCGCAGGGCCGGCAGGAGGTTGAAGCTGTCTTCGCCGGCGTTCTCCGGGAGCCCGGCGCCCACGATGGCGGCGCAGGTGGCGAGCAGGTCGGTGAGGCAAATGATCTCGGAGCAGGCCGTGTCCGGGGGCGTGACGCCGGGCCAGCGGGCGAGGAAGGGGACGCGGTGGCCGCCGTCCCAGATATCGGCTTTCTGGCCGCGCCATGCGCCGTTGGCGCGATGGCCCCATTCTTCGAGGAATGCGGGGGTCCAGTGCGAGCCGTTGTCGCTGGTGAAGATGACGAGGGTCTGTTCCGCGCACCCGGTGCGCGCCAGGGCGTCGAGGACCTGGCCGAGCGCGTCATCGACCTGTGCGACGAAATCGCCGTAGTCCCCGGCCTGGCTGCGGCCGTGCACGGTGTCGACGGGCACCCAGGGCGTGTGCGGGGCGGTCAGGGGGAAGTAGAGGAAAAAGGGCGCCGGTTCCTGGGCCCGCCGCTCGATGTATGCCACCGCCTTGTCGGTCAGGACAGGCAGGACGGCTTCGTGGGTGAATCCGGGCGCGATGGCGCCCTCGCGCCAGAAGGCCGGGCGCTCGGACTTGGCGATGTGTTCCGTGGGAGCGGCGGCGGGCCGGTCGTTCTCGATAAAACAGTAGGGCGGCATGTCGAGCGAGGCGGCGATGCCGTAGAATTCGTCGAACCCGGCCTCGCGGGGGCCGGGACGCAGCGGTTTGGTGTAGTCGGTCGGGTTTTCCGCGCCCAGCCCAAGGTGCCACTTGCCGATGCATGCCGTGTGGTAGCCGTGTTCGCGCAGAAGCGAGGCGACGGTCACACGGCCGGGCTCGATCAGCGCGCGGTCGTACCCCTCCAGCACGCCGCGGGTGAGACGCGACCGCCAGCAGTATCGGCCGGTCAGCACGCCGTAGCGCGTGGGGGTGCATACGGCGGACGGCGTGTGCGCGTCGGTGAACCGCACGCCTTCCCGGGCGAGGCGATCCATGTGGGGGGTGGGGATCTTTGAGGCGGCGTTCATGCAGCGGGGATCGCCATAGCCCAGATCGTCGGCCATCACGAACACGATGTTCGGCCGGGGCGGGATCCGGGCGCCGGCCGCGGCGCCGCCGCGTGCCCCGGCCAGGGCCAGGCCCGCGAGGCCGGCCGCCCGCAGGAAGTCACGCCGGGAGCGCCGCATGTCCTCTATGCCGGAACCGCTAAGCCTCAATGGTCTTGTCGTCGGAGAGGTTGTACCACTCGATCCCGAGTTTGCGCAGGGCGTAGCCCGTCTCCTTGAGGTGGTCGCCGTACGACAGCATCCAGTGGAAACCGCGCATATCCCGCGCGAGCCGGTCGCAATCGCCCTCGATGGCCACGTCGACCTGGGAGCGGCAGATGTCGAGGAAGGGGTTGTCCTGTATGGTGCCGCGGAATCCGATCCATTTCTTGTCGTGGAAATCGGGGTCAATGACGGTGACGGTTTCGCCGATGCGCATGTTGACCTTGGGCGCCGCGCCGTAATCGGATTCGAAATGGGTGAGAATGTAGGCCTCCTCGAGATGTTTGCCGTCCATCTTGCGCGGGGCGGTGCAGTGGGCGAGGGTGATCAGGCCGTGGTGCGGGTAGGTCGGATCCTGCAGGAACACGGGCATCGAGGCGATGTGGTGGAGCAGGACGCCCGACGGGATCACCGCGAAATCGGATTCGCAGAAGGCCAGCGCGCCCGCGTCGTTGATGAGGCTCAGGGGGAGGCAGGCGGTGGTTTCGGACAGCGGCATGATCGTGCCCATGCAATGGTTCACGGTGATGGCCTGGGCGTTGGCTTCGGCCATGACCTCCTCGAATACCTCGGTCAACAGGAAGGCGCGGCTGACGAACCCCGCGTCGGTTTTTAGATGCGTGCCGGGAGTCTTGAGGTAGGCGGCCGCCTCGGCCTCGGCGCGTTCCACGCGTTCGGGATTGGCGCGGGCCGTCTTGATTCGCGCGCCCAGATCGTCGTACGTGACGGTGACGAGGTCCATCTTCCAGAGCTTGGCGGCGATTTCGGGGGCTTTCTGGCCGCCCGCGCCCCAGCCGCTCGGCCCGCCGATGCAGACGACACGCGACCCGACGGTGTTGTTGAGCGCGTAGAGCGAACGCAAGCGCCAGAGCATGTCGCCGTATTCGTCGACAATGACGTCGGAGGGGTCGAGCCCCGGCTGGCCGTACTCGTCGACGGTCTTGCGGAGCAGGCGGGGATGGACGATCTCGTACCAGAGGTACACGGGCCCGGACTTGTGCCGCACGAATACGAGGTTGTGGCGGTCGGGCGCGATGAGTTTCTCGATGGTTTCCCCGCCGGAGTTGGCGCCGTAGATGAGCATAACGTCAGCGGGCTGGGCGCAGAGGGCCGCGGCTTCGTTCTCGTTGCGCACCCGGGCCACCGGTTTGAAGACGACGGGGAACTCGGCCTGTTCCGAGAGGGCCTGGAGTTCCTTCTCGATGCGGTTGATCTCGGCGTCGATGTCGCCCTCGGTGTGCAGGCCGCCCCAGGGCCGCCAGCTGGTCTGTTCGTGGGGCGCGTAGAGATGGTAGGCGAGCGCCGGCTGGACGGTCAGGGGCTTTTTCTCGAGGCTGGGCCTTGGACGCGGCCCGGCGGCCCCGCGCGGTTTCACGGCGGTGGTCGCGCACCCCGTCGCGGCCGCGATACCGGCCGTTGCCCCGAGAGCCGTCAGAAAAGACCGGCGTTCGATCGGCCCCAAAGAACATCCGCAGCATCCCGAATGGTGTTTATGCTCGTGCATGGTCACAACCTCCCGTGCGCCGACGGCGCATCACCCGCCGAGTCCATCCGTTGCCGACAGGGGCAGTGTACCATACGGCCCGCCCGGGCGCGCAGCCCTCCTCGCGGGTGCGGCGGCCGATTTCGCGATTGCAGCAAAACGCGGGGGAATGCTATACTGGCGCGTTAGCGGAGAACCGCAATCACACTAGGGCACGGGAGATACCGTAAGATGTCCGGTCATTCCAAATGGAGCACCATTAAGCGGAAAAAGGGCGCTCTGGACGCGAAACGCGGCAAGATCTTTTCGCGTCTGGCCAAGGAAATCAGCGTGGCGGCGAAGACGGGCGGGGGCGATGCCGACATGAATCCGCGTTTGCGGACGGTCCTGTTGGCGGCCCGGGCCGAGAACATGCCCAAAGACAACATCGATCGCGCCATCAAGAAAGGCACGGGGGAGTTGCCGGGGGTGACGTACGAAGAGGCCCGCTACGAGGGGTATGGCCCCAGCGGCGTGGCGCTCATCGTCGACGTGCTGACCGACAACAAGAACCGCACCGTGTCGGAGATCCGGCACCTGCTCACCCGGTACGGGGGATCCATGGCCGAAACCGGGGCCGTCGTGTGGAATTTTGAACAGAAGGGCAGCATTTCCATCGAGCGCGGCTCGATGACCGAAGAGCAGATCTTCGAGAAGGCGATCGAGGCGGGGGCCGAAGATGTCGACACCGACAGCGACGACGTGTTTGTCATCTCCACCGAGCCGCACGATCTGCACGCGGTAGCCGCCGCGTTCGAAGAGATGGGCATGCCCGCGAAGAGCGCCGAGCTGACGATGATTCCCAAGACCACGGTTCGGGTGGAAGGCAATGCCGTGTCGACCATCCTGAAACTGATGGAGGCGCTTGAGGAACACGACGACGTGCAGAACGTCTTTGCCAATTTTGACATTCCGGACGAGGCCATGGCGGCGGCGCTCGAGGAGTAATGCGGGTTTTAGGCTTCGACCCCGGCACCGCGACAACCGGCTACGGTGTAGTCGAGGGCCGGGGAACGCGCCTGCGGCATATTGCACACGGTGTCATCACGACGCCGGCGGGGATGCACTTCGCGGAGCGGCTCCGCATTGTGCATGATGAAGCGGCGGCGTTGTTCGAGACCTACGCGCCCGATGCCGTGGCCATCGAGAAACTGTATTTCGCGCGCAATGTGACGACCGCCCTGAAGGTGGCGGAGGCGCGCGGCGTCATCGCCCTCGCGGCGGCCCATTCCCACCGGCCCATTGGGGAGTTTTCACCGCTCGAGGTAAAGAATGCCGTGGTGGGATACGGGAAAGCCACCAAGAAACAGGTGCAGGAAATGGTGAAACTCCTCCTGAACCTGGACGCGCTGCCCCGGCCGGACGACGCCGCGGATGCCCTGGCCCTGGCCATTTGCCAGATCCACGCCGGCAACGTGGCCAACGCGTTGCGCGCGCAGACCTGACGTGCCGCCCGGGCGGGATTCGCCTTTTCGGGGCGAATGGGGTAGGCTTAGCGGAGACGGTTCTCCCGGGGAGGAGCGCCGGCAGTTTGCTCTATTCGGGATCGACGATGCCATCACAACAGTCGCCGTTTGTCCACAAAACGCTCGCGTGTCCGGCGTGCTGCGCGAAGACCGCGCACCGCTTTTTTCGCCGGCACGTCGTTGTCGTTGAGGAGACGGAACCGGACCAGCACGCGCTGCGGTACCGGTGGGCCGGCGACCACGTGCAGCGCGTGAACCCGCTGTATTACGCCCTTTTCTTTTGTCCGCACTGCTTTTATGCCGACGTGGCCGAGGATTTCGGCAAACCGTTCGAGACGGAGGCGCGCGCCGCGACCCTGAAAGCGTTCAAGAAGGCCGGGCCGGATGACACGCTGCTCCAGCTGGTCGGCCAGCACATCGACTACGACGACCTTGATTCTGACGCGGCGCTGCGTCTTCATTTCATGGCGGTCCTGATCCATTCGCGGATCGAGGAGGAGCTGCAGGACGCCTACAAGCTGGCGCGGCTGTATCTCCGCATCGCGTGGCTGTATCGCGAGCAGGAACACGGTCTGCCGGCAGGGCTCGAGGCCGGGGCCGCTTCCGTCGCCCAGACTGTTCCGCCCGCGCACGACCCGGGCCGCGCGCCCCAATTGCTGGCCGCCGCCGAGGCCATGCAGAAGGCGCAACGGCAATTTGACCCGCACTGGCGGGCGCTCGAACACCTGATCCAGCAACGCGCGGACGAGCTGGCCCGCACGGCCCCCGGCAACTGGCACAATCCGTATCCGCTCTGCCTGGAACCGCTCATGTCTGCCTATGAACAGCTCGGCGAAGGCCTGCATGCGCTATGCGATCTGGCATTTCGCGACGCGTCGGGCCTGTTGCACGAGCCCGGCGAACGCGGGGCGCCGGACATCGCGCCGGACAAGGCGCAGGACCAGGCGGAGGCGCGATCGCGCCGGCGCGCGCGGTTTCTGCCGCATGCCACGTTCATGGAACGCCTGGCCACGCTCTGGGAGCGCGTGCCGCGCACTGAGCAGGAGGCGCTGGTACTGGCGCTCGAAGCATTTCGCCGGGCGCTTGCGAACGACCTGCGCCTCGAAAACCCCCAGAGCCGGCTCAAGGTCTCGTCGCTGGTGGTGGAATTGCAGATGCGCCAGGGGGATTTTCGCGGGGCGCTCGAGGTTACCCGTGGCCTTCACCGGCTCGCCATGGCTTCGCGTCAGAACCTTCAGGCGCGGTTGCGCGAGGAGGATGTGACGGACAGCGAGGCGAGGCGCATTCAGAACCTGATGCAGAAAGCGACGGCCACCCTCGAAAGCGCGGCGGACCTGCGCGAGGATGTCATCCGGCGTATGGTGAAGGCCGAGTCGCCGCGGATTCGAAATGCGTTTGCGGCGCTGCCCGCCCGCGCGAAGTTGAAAGACTTTGAAGCGGTCCTTGCCGCGCAGGGTTTCGCAAAGGAAATCATCATGTATCTCAAGAAACGCAACATGCAGTTGCCCGCATAGGGCGGCGATTCAACGCAGTTCCGGCGCCGTGTAGTAACAGTAACCGAGCATCCTTGATTCTCTCCCGGAGCATGGAATCCGGGAGCGCGGAGGACCTATATGCGCGATATCCCCGTCAGTTCCGACCACAACCTCGTGCTTATCGGCATGCCGGGCGTCGGCAAGAGCACGGTCGGCGTGCTGCTTGCCAAGGCGTTATCGCGCGATTTCACCGACACGGACCTGTACATCCAGTCGCGCGAATGCCGCCGTCTGCAGGAGATCCTCGACGGACACGGACGGGACATCTTCCTGACGCTCGAGGAACGGTACGTCCTGACCCTGGATCTTCAGGGCCATGTGATCGCGACCGGGGGCAGTGTGGTCTACAGCGCGCCGGCCATGGAGCACCTGGCGAACGGGGGCGTCATTGTGCACCTTGACCTCCCCTTCGACCAGCTTGAACGGCGCATCAACAACCTGGCGATTCGTGGCGTGGTCATGGCGGCCGGCCAGACCCTGCGTACCCTGTACGAAGAGCGCGAACCCCTCTACCGCCGCTACGCCGATCTGACCGTTCCCTGCGAAGGGCTGGGCCACGACGAGACGGTGCTGGCGATCATCGACCGGCTCCGTGACGCGGGACTCCCTCTCTGAGATCCTTCAGGATTGCCGAGTGCTGGCTTGGCACTTGGGCGCATCCGGATCTAATGTGGGACCGGCGCCCCCGCCGATGATCTGTCCCCGTTCTTTTCCGGCGTTTTCTAACTCTTCGTCCTCTCTGTGGCCAATCTCTTGTTGTTTCCTGCGGGATCTCGATCGCCCTTTCAGGGCTCTGTCCGAGTGGGGTGGAATTCCCCGGGGCGACGTCACGCGTTCCGCGTGACTTGCCCCGGGTTATTCTCGGTCGCCCCTTCGGGGCTGCAATAACGCGAGCACAATGTCGCCGCATTCGGGATTGCCCATCCGCTTCTCCTTGTAGGGGCAGCCCCCCGTGGCTGCCCATCCGGTTCGAACGGGGACACGTAGTCGCGTCGCGTGCGAGTCGAGTCCCGCAGGCAGGAAAGCAAAGAGCCCCGGGTTTCAACCCGGGGATTGACGTCGCGCCCAGATCGAGTCCCGTAGGGACGACAGAGTCCGCATCAGGTCCCAGATGCATCTGGGATCACATTCGATCCCGTGCCGTTTGGGAAACGTCCACAATTTCTCTTTACGCGTTTTGTGATGATGGTATGCAGGCTGACCGTTCATCTATTGGACGGCATCTTCGACTCTGCCGTCCCTATGGGACTTGGGGTTTTTGAGGTTGCCTGGACCCCGGGTTGAAACCCGGGGCTATTTTCTTACGTCCCTGACGGGACTTACTCTGGGCGCGCCGCCGATCTCCCGGCTAAACCCCGGGCCATTCCAGGTCGCCCCTTCGGGGCTGCGCATCGCCGATCCCCCTTGTAATGTAGGGGCAGCCCCCCGTGGCTGCCCATCCGGTTCGAACGGGGACACGTAGTCGCGCCGGGGCGGCGCTTGGAACAGGTCCCCGTTCTGCTCCGGCGTTTTAAAACTCTGCGATCTCGGAGCCCTCTGTGGCCAATCTCTTCCCATGAACGATCGCCGGGCGCCTCCCGGCACGAGGCTTCATGCGGGGGTCATGTGCGGTTTGCCAGGCGGTCGGCGAGGCGGGTGTTGCGCTGGGTGGGGCGGATGTTGCGCACGGCCCGCGCGAGGGCCTTCGGGTCGCCGACGATGACGACGATCTTGCTGGCGCGCGTCACGCCGGTGTAGAGGATGTTGCGCTGAAGCAGGAGGAAATGTTCGTTGACCATCGGCATCACGACGGCGGGGTATTCGCTTCCCTGGGCTTTGTGGACGGTGCTGGCGTAGGCCAGGCCCACCTCGTCGAGGTCGTCGAATCCGTACAGGACGACGCGGTCGTCGTAGGTGATCTGCGCTTCGCGCGTTTCGGCATCGACGAGGGTGACGATGCCCACATCGCCGTTGAATACATCGAGCTCGTAGTCGTTCGAGAGCTGCATGACCTTGTCGCCCACGCCGAAGAGGCGGCGTTCGATGCGGCTGCCGCCGGGGTTGAGCGCCGCCTGGAGGGTCTCGTTGAGCCGGGTAACGCCGGCCTCGCCGCGGCGCATGGGCGCGAGCACCTGCACGTCGCGTTTCGGGTCGAAACCGAATTTCGCCGGCATGCGTTCGGCGACGAGTTGGACGATGGTTTCCATGGCCTTGACGGGATCTTTGCGTTCCACGAAAAAGAAATCGGTGGTGTTGAACTCGGGCATCTCCCCCTGGTTGATGCGGTGGGCGTTGGCGATGATGCCGCTCTGGGCCGCCTGCCGGAAGACCGTCTTCAGCCAGACCACCGGCACGGCCTGGCTGGCGATGACGTCGAGCAACACGTTGCCGGGGCCCACCGAGGGGAGCTGGTCGACGTCGCCCACGAGGATCAGCCGGGCCCGCGGCGGGATGGCCCGCAGCAGGCTCTGCATGAGGGTGATGTCAACCATCGACGCCTCGTCGATGACGACCAGCCCGGCATCGAGCCTCCGGGCTTCGTTCCGCTGGAACCCGCCTTCCTTGGGGCTGTATTCGAGGAGGCGGTGAATGGTGCGGGCTTCGCGGCCCGTGGCGGCTTCCATGCGTTTGGCGGCGCGCCCGGTAGGCGCAGCGAGTTCCATGGACACGTTTTTCGCGTTAAAGATCGCGAGAATGCCGTTGAGAACGGTGGTTTTTCCGGTTCCGGGACCGCCGGTGATCACGAGGACCTTGGCGCGGATGGCCGTGCGCACCGCCTCGCGCTGCTCGTCCGACAGCCGGATCGAATGGGTAGATTCGACCCATTGGATGGCTTTCTCGGTTTTGATCGGCACATCTTCGCCGGCGGCGGCGATGAGGCGTTTGAGCAGCCGGGCGCACTCCGATTCGGCCTCCCACAGACGCTTAAGGAAAAAGGCCTCGTCTTCCCGCACGACGAGTCCACGCGATTCGAGCGAGACGAGGGCATTTTCGAAGACCTCGGCCCCCTCCTCGATGCCGAGAAGTTCGCCCGCGTCCCTGACAAGGGCGTCCTTTCCTTCGAACACGTGGCCCGAGTTGCCGGCGCGGTCGAGCAGATACAGCATGCCCGCTTCGATGCGCTGCGGCGCGTTGCGGGCCACGCCCAACTGTTCGGCGATCTTGTCGGCGCTCTTGAACGCGATGCCGGCAATGTCCTGCGCCAGCCGGTAGGGGTTTTCGCGGAGAATGGCCACGGCCTTGTCGCCGTAATGTTTGTAGATGCGGACGGCCTGGCTGACGCCGATGCCATGGCCCTGCAGAAACAGCATGATCGATTGAACGGCCCGTTGTTTCTGCCATGCCGCACACAGCTGCGCCGCGCGTTTCCGGCCAATGCCCGGAACCGTCTGCAGCCGTTTGGGCTCTTCGCCGATAACGCGCAGGGTGTCGACGCCGAACGCTTTGACCAGCCGCTTCGCGAATTCGGGCCCGATGCCGGGAATCAATCCCGACCCGAGGTACTTCTCGATGCCGCGGACCGTGTTGGGCAGAATGGTCTCGTAGCGCTCCATACGCAGTTGCCGGCCGAATTTCGGATCATTCACCCACCGGCCCCAGAGGCGGATGGTCTCACCCGCCGACACCGCCGCGAGGTTCCCGACGAAGGTGACGAGCTCGCGTGACCTCTTGTCGCGGAGCCGCGCCACGAAGAATCCCGTCTCGGCGCTCTCGTAGACGATGCGTTCGAGCACGCCCTCGACCACCTCAAGGCCGTCGGGCGCGGGGGGAGTATCGCTGCGAGGAAGTTCCCCCTGTTGCCCATCGCCGCTGGGCTGCGTCACGACCCTGCCTCTTTCTCGTGGCATAAGTGTTTCATATCACGTCATTTTGCCAAGGTCCACATCAAAGGTCCACTCTATACAAAAGCTGCTGGCCATTCACCCCCCCGAAAAGATGGTGTAATATGGTGATGAAGGTGTAAGACTCCGATTGCGTAGAGGCGAATAGATAAACATGAGCAGACAAACCATAGACCGGGAAGAGGTGCTGGAGAAGCTGAGAGTCTTTTTTGCTGAGCGGGGAGAGGTGTATCAATTGCAGGCTCTGGGGTGCTTCGGCTCGGTCGCGCGGGGAGAGGCCACGGCCGGTAGCGACGTGGATGTCGTGTATCGAGTTGGCCCGGCCGCCCGATTGAGCTTGCTCGACCTGGCGTTGCTGCGCGAGGAGTTGATGGAACGGCTGGGGCGGCCGGTGGATTTGATCGAGTTTCGGGCAGGGATGCCCGCGCGGTTGAGGGAGCGTCTGCAACAGGAGGCCGTCTATGCATTATGCAGACGTGCTGCGGGACCGCCTCGAGGCGATTCTCGCTGGCCTTCATCGACTCCATGAACCCGCCTGTCCATTTCGTCCATACGGTCCATCCCGTTCGCGCGATAGCTTCCGGTCTCGTCACCCTGGAACACTCCGGTTTGTGCCGCTGTTCACTTGGCTGGAGGCACGCGATATGGCAAAGAGACAAAGAACGCCGGCGATCCGGCTGGGCACCTGCAGTTGGGGCACGACCGGCTGGGTGGGCCGCGTGTATGCGCCGGGAACGCCTCCGGCGGAGTTCATCACGCAATACGCAGAGCGGTTCAACACGGTCGAGATCGACGCAACGTTTTATGCGGTGCCGCAGACGTCTACGGTAGACGGCTGGCGCGACCGCACTCCCGACGGGTTCCTGTTCGCGGCCAAGGCGCCCCAGGCGATCACCCACGAGAAGTTCCTGGTGGATTGCGGCGGCGAACTGAACGCGTTTCTCAAGACCCTGACCCGCCTGGACCGCAAACTGGGCCCGATTCTGCTGCAGTTTCCGTATTTTGCGCGGAAGACCGGGGTGACCCAGGAGCTGTTTCTGGAGCGGCTTGTGCCGTTTCTTGATGCCGCGCCGCTGGACGAATACACCTTCGTTGTCGAGGTGCGCAATAAACCGTGGCTGAACGAGGCCCTGTTTGAGCCCTTGCGCGAGCGCCGCGTGACCCTCGCGCTGATCGATCATCCGTGGATGCCGCGCCCGCCGGCCCTGCTCGCACACGACGGCCTGTTCACGGGGCCCATGGCGTACATTCGCTGGCTCGGCGATCGCTACGGCATCGAGAAGATCACCAAGACCTGGGGGGAACCCGTCATCGACCGGAGCCGCGACCTCGAGAGCTGGGTGCCCGCGATCAAGGCCGCGCTCGACAAGCAGCTCCCCATCTTTGGCTATGTCAACAACCACTACTCCGGCCACGCCCCCCACGACGTCGCCCTGCTCGAAGGCCTCCTGGGCCGCGCGTGAGCAGGGGCGGCGTGCCGCGGCGGTCTACTTCACTTGTTTAAAGAGCCACTTGATGGTCTTCTTGTCGCGATAGGCGGCGTCCCAGGAATTGTGGTCGGTCTTTTCAAACTCGGTGTAGTGGATGGTCCCGCCGGCCTTTTTGACGGCCTCGACCATCTTGCGCGATTCCTCGGGTTTGACCACGCTGTCATCGGCGCCGTGAAACGCCCAGATCGGGATCTTGGCGAGGGCGGGGGCGTCCTCGACCTTGCCGCCGCCGCAGATGGGCACGAGGGCGGCCCAGCGGTCGGGGTGCCGGGCGCCGTAGAGCCACGTGGCATAGCCGCCCATCGACAATCCGGTCAGGTAGATGCGCCGGGGGTCGATGTTGTATTGCGCACGGGTGAGCTCGTACGCGCGTTCGATATCCTCGAAGGCCTTGTCCCACCACCCGCTTTCCGGGCATTGCGGCATGACCATGACGGCGGGGAAGGCGTCAGCATTCCGGCGAACCGCGCTCGGAAGCCCGACTTCGGTCTGGAGCAGCCCGTCGTCGCCGCGTTCGCCGGCCCCGTGGAGGAAGACGATCAGCGGCCACGGTTTCGCGGGATCGTAGTTGCGCGGAACGTAGACGGCATACCGGCGTTCCGTTCCCCGCACCTCCATGGTTTTGTTGATGAATCCGGTCTGGATCCCGAGTTCTTCGGCGGTTGAAGCCTTCATGGTGGTTGCACATCCTCCAAGCCACAGGGCGCTGATCAGCAGCGCCATGGTCGCACAGGCGATACGTGTTGTCATGGTATGTCCCCAATCTGAGCCTGTTTCTGTGTTACGCAACGATAACAGAATGGCGGTCCGGGGACAACGCGCGTCCTGTGCGCGCCGGCCCGGGACGCCTGGATCAGTCCCGTTCCTGGAACTGGATGACGACCAGCCCGAGGAGCAGCCCGGCCCCCGCGAAAATCAGGTCGAACACGCCTCCATACGCGCTGCGGGCCAGCAGTTTGGGGTAGGCGGCGGCCAGGGGGAGTTCGAGCGCCTCGCGCAGCGCGAATGCGCCGAGTCCGGCCAGGAAGATCAGCAGCAGCCGGTGCCATTGACGCACCGAATCGAGCAGCACCCGGTCCAGGTGAAACCGCGCGAACCAGGCCAGGGCCACCCCGGCAAGCACCTGCACGAGCTGCCCGATGTGGAGTACCGGATAGGTCTTTGAAAGCGCGATCGGGGTAAAGGCGTACAGGCTGCCCTTTCCCACCGGCACAATCCGCGCGGTCAGGATGGCGAGCGCCCAGGCGAACAAGAGCCATTTGACGTGGTTTGGATGGGTCAGGCGGGCGTTGGTGCCCGCGAGGACCAGGGCGGCGAGCAGTACGCAATGGGCGTAGACCAGCGTTTCCGGCGGACCCTTGACCAGCACGACCGCCGCGAACGCGAGCACCGCGATGGTGGTGAGCGAGAATGCCACGCTGTCCACGGCCGTGAGGGGCAGGGGGGCGCGGCGCAGCGGCCAGCGGCCGGCGCCTTCCGGCCGGCCGGTCTCCTGATCGATGCTCAGCACGGCCAGCACGCACAAGCCGGCCAGGCCGGCGGTCAGCAGGGCGGGCACCCAGATGCCTTTTTGAAACAGATTGACCACCGCCACCGCGTCCCACAGGTACAACAGGGAACCAAAGGCGGCGAGGGAGAGCGTGGCGCCTCCCTGCCAGGCGCCCCAGGCCAGGGCCACCGCCACCATATCCGCCGCAATGAATACAAGGGACAGGACCAGGTGCGGCGTGGCGATCTTGCCCACGACCAGCACGCCGCCGAGCACGCTGACCAGCGCCATCACGGCAAAGGCCGACAGGAACGCTCGCTTTCGAATGTCGTGAACGAGCAGGGCCCAGATGAACACGCCCCGGCCCGCCACAAACACCACCGGCGCCATCATGCTTTGCGGGAGATACAGCATGAGTGCGCCAGCCCAGAGAAACGCGGTCACGGCCAGCATGCGGCGCCCGTGGGAGTGATCGAGTCCGCCGCAGAGACAGGCCGCGAGCATGGCGCCGGCCGGGGCCGCGGGCGCTGCTCCCAGCATCCATCGCGCATTGCCTTTCAGAAATCCCAGGAACAGGGCCAGTCCGAGGAGGGTGGCGAGGCCTTCGACGATCCATTCCGTCAGGCGAGCCTCCACGAATCCGGGTTCGCGCGCGGGCGCTGGAGGGCTCGCCTTGTGTTCCGCCAGACGCTGCCGGCACGCGCTGCAGATCAGCGTGCCTCCGTGCGCCGTCAGCTCCACGGTCTTCAGGAGCCGGCCGCATCCGAAACACACCGCCTTCGAGTCTTCCTCGCGCACCGGCTCATCCGGCTGGAGCCGGGTTGGGGTGGGGCGGACGGGTGTCGCGGGATGCCGGGCCGCCGTGGGCTGACCCGCGACGGGCCGTTGCGGCGCCGGGGTGGAAAAACCGCTGGGCTTGGAGTCGCCGTCGCTGGAGAAACTGAGGTCCACATTCTCCCCCATCCCACTGAGAAACGCGTCGAACTCTCCGAATCCCCCGCTCGAGAAGTTGACCGATTCGGCGCCGTCGCGGTCTCCCGGAAAGACTTCCTCATACCGGACCGGGGTCGACGGTCCGTCGGCGGGCGGTGGAGTGTCAAAGACGCGGGGGATGAGCGCCTCGGCGGGCTGCCATTCCGAGCTGCCTTCCTGCTGCAGGGGCGTGCGCTTGTTCACGGCGCCCCGCCGGACGAGCAGGCGCAGCTCTTCGTCGCCGATGGGTCCGAAGGCCTGATTTCCCCTGCGAAAATACCACGCCATTACGCAATCCCTCTCGTGGCTTTGCCCCAATTGAGGCGCGCCACAGACCCCTGGCCATGGTCCTCCTTCCCAAGTATGCAGACAGGCTAGTTGCCTGTCAAAGAGAATCTTCCGGCCGAAGGGGCGTGCGCGGCGCAGGAGGCCGGCGATTGGCGGGACAACCTGTGGACCAGGGGGACGGTTCCGGTGCGGTACAGGTTCCCACGGTGGGACCGTCCGGAGCGTGGTATGATGACGACTGTCGCCGTTGCAGGAGTGTTGGCGCGGACAACGGGAGCTTTCAGATGACACGATACCGCTCTCTGCTGTTGGTGGCCGGATTGTGTCTGATCCCAATGTGCGCCACGGTCCGGGAGCCCGCAGCGGAAGCGGCCTCCTTTGAGAAGCGGGTTTTCAGGTTGCCGGACGGCAAGCACATGAACTGCCGCGCGCGGCCGGGCGATGGACCGGTGCTCGTGCTGATTCCCGGAACCTGGGGGAGGTTCGACCGGTTCACGGGGCTCATCGCGGCCCTGCCGGACGACCTGCCGGTTGCGGTGATCGAGTTGTGCTGGCAGGGCGGCCAGAAACCACCCACGACGGCCCTTTCGATCGAACAGCTTGCCGACGACGTGTTATGGGTGGTGGAGGCGCTGGGCCTGGAGCAGTTTTATATCGGCGGGCACAGCATCGGCGGCATGATCGCCGTGGAGATGGCGGGGCGGGAGGTTCCCGGTCTTGTTGGGATCATCGCGATGGAGGGATGGACCCACCACAGCGTGGTGCAGACGGCGTTTGACGGCGTGGTGAACGGGCCGCTTACGCCCGCGGAGCAGGCAGCCTGCGATGCCGCCCGGGAACGCGAGCGCGCGCATTTGTCGCAGGCCGAGCGGGAGGCCATCGGCGCCATCTGGACCCGCTGGAACGGCTACGAGGGCCTGATGCGTTCGCAGGCGCCCGTCCTGCACATCTGGGGCGAGCGCGGCAAACCGAGGCCGGACCGGGCCGCCCTGCAGATACCGGACCGGCCGAACATCGAGATCGCGTGGATCACGGGCGCATCGCACCGCATGCTGACCCAGGCGCCGGATGCCGTGGCGGCGTGCATCCGGGATTTCCTGGCGCGAACCGCGCCTACGGCGTCCCCGGCACAGGCGGGACGCCTGCATCCGGATCATCCTGAACCATAAGAAATGCCGGCGAGGTTCTGGCGCATTTTGCGGGATTGGACCATGCTTCGGGGGGAGGGACACGCGATGCGTAGACGGGAGTTCCTGAGACGCGCGGGGCTGGGGATGGCGGCCCTGGCGGCGGCGCCCGACCAGGCACGACAGCCCCGGGCAGACGCGGGGGAGGCCTGGCGCCCAAACATTGTCCTGATCATGGCCGACGACCTGGGGTATGGCCATCTCGGCTGCTACGGCCAGAAGAGCATCCGGACGCCGCATTTGGACCGTCTGGCGCGCGACGGGATGCGGTTCACCCAGGCGTACGCGGGATGTTCGCAGTGCGCGCCGTCGCGCAGCGTGCTGATGACCGGCTACCACGCGGGCCACACGCCCGTGCGGGGCAATGGCGGCGGCATCCCGTTGCGCGACGAGGACGTCACGCTGGCGGAGGTGTTGCGCGAGGCCGGGTATGCCACCGGCCTGTTCGGAAAATGGGGCCTGGGGGAAGCGACGACGGCGGGCGTGCCGAACCGGCAGGGGTTTGACGAGTTTTTCGGTTATTTGCATCAAAAACACGCGCACTTCTATTACACGGACTACCTGTGGCACAACGGGGAACGCCACCCGCTTCCGGGCAATCGCGACGGGAAACGGGAACAGTACTCCCACGACGTGATTCTCGACCGGGCGCTCGCATTCCTCGGCGAGCGCCGCGACCGGCCCTTCTTCTGTTTTCTTTCGCTGACCATTCCGCACCATGAATGGACGGCGCCCGAAGAGACGCTGCGCGAATATGCGGGTGCGTTCGAGGAGAACCCGCCGGCGTTCCGGTGGCGCGAAGGGTATGCGTTTCCGGCGGAACCCAAGGCGACGATGGCGGCCATGATCACCCACATGGACAAGGGCGTCGGCCGCGTCCTGCACCAATTGGAGCAGTGCGGGCTCAGCGGGAACACGCTGGTGATTTTCACCTCGGACAACGGCGCGGATTCGTATTCGCTGGCGTCGCCGGAGTTCTTCAAGGCCAATGGCCCGCTGCGCGGCTACAAGTACGACCTGTACGAAGGGGGCATCCGCGTGCCGGCGATTGCGCGCTGGCCCGGGCGGATCGCGCCGGGGCGCGAGAGCGGGCACGTCTGGTATGCCCCCGATCTCATGCCGACGTTCGCGGAACTGGCCGGGAACCCGGACGGCGTGCCGAAGGACACCGACGGGCTTTCCATTGTCCCGGCGCTGCTCGGGGAAGCCGGGGCCGGCCGGGCTCAACCGGAACATCCGTTTCTGTACTGGGAAACGCAGGCCGGGAGCCGCGCCACGCGTATGGGCGACTGGAAAGCGGTGCTGCCGAACCCCGATGCCCGGGTGGAGTTGTATGACCTGTCCGCCGATCCGGGCGAGACACACGACGTGGCCGGCGGCCACGCGTCGCTTGTTGCGGAGATGCGCGCCCATATGGAGGCCAGCCACGTCGAACCGCCTCCGCAGACCGAACCCGGCGCGCCCGACGGCCGGCAGTATTTCTAAGGCCTGGCTTCGGGGCGGGGCCGCACGGCACAAAAAAAGCCGGCGCCGCGAGTCGCGTGGACTGGCGGCGCCGGCAGGGTTCAGGTCACTTGGGGATGGTCAGTTCGGGGATCAAGGCGTCAGCCTTGAGCTCGCCCAGCTCGATCTTGGGATTGTGGATGAGTTTGATGTTGCGGTACCGGTGCGTCTGGGGGGCGCCGGCGTGCATCTGGAACGCGAACTTGCCGGTACGTTCGTCCTTTGCCGCGAGGTCGAGGCAGGCGACGCCCAGCTTGCCGTTAATGGCGGTCCAGATGGCGGGCCCGACGGCGAGGATTTCGAAGCGGTTCCATTCGCCGGGTTTGACGGCCTCTTCGGCGCGTCCGTTCCAGTCGAGCATGGCGCGGCCGCCCTGGTGGTAGAGACGGCCCCAGACCCCCTGGCCGATATCGCCCTGGTATCCGAGGGCGTGTCCGGCCTCGTCGATCTTTTTCGAACGGAACTGGATGCCGGAGTTGGCCGTGGGCGGCTCGAGGAGGACTTCGGCGCAGAAATAGAAGTCGCCGGCCTCGAGTTCCGACCACAGGTAGCCGGTGTCGGGGATCTGCTCGGTGCTCTGGCCCACGATCGCCCCGTCTTCGACCCGCCAGTAGTTGCCGGTACCGGTCCAGCCGGTAAGGTCGTTGCCATTGAAGATGGCGGCATCTTCGCGGGCGGAGGCGCCGAGGTTCTGCGCGATGGCGATGGCGGCCTGGACCGCTTCCGGCCGGACCGCCTCGTCGGCGAACTGCGCGAACACCATCTCGAGCGCTTCGAGGCTGGGCGTGACGGCCAGGCCGCTCAGCACCTGCTTCTTCTCATCGGGCGTCGAGGCGAGGGCCATGAGCTCGGTGAGCTGGTTGAGGCGCTCGGCCGGGGTGGCTTCGCTTTCCTTGAGCATCCGCACGGCGCCGCGCAGGGCCAGGACTTTCAGGGTGGCGTCCGGGGCGGTCCGGGCCATGTCCATGACGACCGGGAGCGCATCGGGGGTGGGCCAATCGCAGAGGGCCCGCTCGGCGGCCTGTTTGATTTCGCCTTCGCCCTGGGCGGCGGCGAGGTGGACCGTCTCGAGGGCCTTGGGGCTTCCCGTGGCGCCCATGAGGCGCACGAGGGCGAGGGCGGTCTGCGGGGCGCTGCTCCGGGCCTGTTCGAAGGCCTCGCGGAAGCCATCCACAATGGCGGGGGGAATCGAGACCGCGGTCAGGTTGAGCGACTGGCCCTCGGTGACCGTCTTGCTGTGGGGCACGCCGTTGGCGGTGTACTCGACGCGCAGCTGTTTGACAACGCCTTGCGCGGTGTCGCCGAAATTGGCGTTGGAGGCGCCGATGGCCATCGCGCCCGAGGCGACCATCTGGGTCACCTTTTCGGTCACGTCGGCCGACGCGCCGCCCGGCAGGTCGCCGTAGACGGCCTTTTGAATGACAATGCCGGCGCTGGTGGGTTTCCGTTCGCGGTCGACAACGGCCCGCAGCGTGTCCTCCGCGCCCTGCATTTCTTCGGGCGCCTGAGCTTTGCGAAGCATGGCCAGCAAACGCGGCATTTCGGGGATGCCCGCGAATTTCTGCAGGGCCGTAAGGGCCGTCAGGCGCACGGACACGTCCGCGTCCTTTTCGGCGGCATCCATCAGCGGGCCGACGGGCTCGGGCAGGCCGCCCTTGCCGATCAGTTCGACCGCCACGCGCCGCGCGGCGGGTCCGGGATTGTCGAGCATGGCCATGAGGACCGCATCGCCGTCCGGGGCCGGGAAATAGGCAAGGGCGTTGCGGGCGGCCTGGGTCAGCGGGGCGTCTTCGGCCGCGGCGAGTTCGGCGATGAGCCGTAACGCCGGGGTATAGGCCAGGCGGGTCAGCGCATTCACGGCCGCGACGCGGACGTCTTCGGGGCCCGCCTGCGCCTCGGCCAGCAGCACGGGGCCGGCCGCGCTGCCGCCCCGGTGGCCGAGCACCTGCATGAGGGCGATCTTGCGTTCGGCGGACAAGGCCGGCAAGGCTTCCGCCAGGGCGGCCGTCACGGCGTCGCCGCCGTCCATCTCGCGTGCGGTACGGAGCGCGCCCTTGAAGCAGGCTGCATCTTCACCGTGCACGGCTTCGAGCAGCACGGGCAGGCCTTCCTGAGGACCGCGGGCAAGTACCGCGCCGCGCACGGCGCCGGTGCGCACTTCGTGGGCGGCATTGGGCACGCCGCACAGACGGTCATACAGGGCGATGGCGTCGGCGCTGTTGCCCCGGGCGACAAACGCCTCCGCGCAACGCAGCATGCCGTCGCAGACGGCGTGGAGCATGCCGGACCCGGCATCGGCCTGGGGAAGCGCGCTGGTGAGGGCGTTTGCGCATTCGGGCGTGGCAATGACGCCCAGCGAGCGCGCGGCCTCCTGCGCAACGGCGGGATCGGCATCCGACAACGCGGTGATCACGGCAGGCACGCATTCGGTGTCGCGGCGGTTGGCCAGCGAGTTGAGGATACCCACCTTGAGCGCGCCGCCGGTCGTGGCCAGCGCGTTGCGCAACGCCGCGCCGGCTTCGGGATACGGCATGGGCTCGAGGACGTAGCGCGCCATGTGCGACAGTTGTGCATCGCCGAGCATTCCTTCGAGCACGGGGATGGCCTCAGGCCCGCCGTGGATGCTGAGCGTGATGCAGGCGTCCTGTTTGGCTTTGAGATCGGCATCGGATTTCAAGACGGCCAGGGGATCGGCGTCCTGCGCCAGCGCGGGCAGGACGGCGCTCAGGAAAAGAACCCCCGCCAGTGTGAACGTGAGAATAGCGTTCCGCATGATCGCGTGTGCTCCTTTTTGCATAGTGTTTCTCATATGACCCACGGCTCCCGGTAGGCGCGCGAACGCAGGCGGTTTGCTTCGTCGTCGTTGACGAACGTCTCGGTGACGGGGTCGAACTCGAGATCGCGTTCGAGCCACATGCAGATGTTCGCCGCGTGCACGGTGCACATGGAATGGTGCATGACCCGGGCGTTGGCCACGGGTTCCTCGCGCGACTTGACGCAATCGAGGAAGTTGCGCATATGGTCGAGGGCGCGGCCCGTGCGGGCGACGTATTCGCCCACCACCTCGTCGAATTGACGGAGCAGCTCGGGCGACGAGACGTCGGGCTCCGAATAGCCGTCGGCGGCGGCGGCCCAGCCGCGCTCGCCGTCGAAGCGTTCACCGCAGGATCCATACCAGTACTTGTCGCCGCGCGAAAAGATCAGTTTCTGCCCCGTGACGAACTCGCACACCATCCCGTCGGCGGAATCGTTGTCGACGTAGTTGTATTTGATGGGCGACGATTCGCCGAGGCCGAGGCCGGCCTGGGCCTGCGCGAAGGTGTGCGCGCCCCATTCGCCGATGCAACTGGTGTGGAAATCGTAATCGCCGCGCCATCCGCCGCGGGCGTACTCCTCGTTATACGGCCGCCACGGGCAGGGGCCGAGCCAGATGTCCCAGTCCACTTCTTCCCTGGGGGGTTCCGGCTGGGCTTCCTTCCACTCGCGGGGCATCTTGGCGGCGTCCCAGGGCGCGATGTGCGCGTACGCGACGTCGACCTTGCCGAGACGCCCCGTGCGGGCCATCTCGATCGCAAACACGTGGTTGGCTTCGCTGAGCCGCTGGGTGCCGGTCTGGTAGACGCGGCCGAAGCGTTGCGCGGTTTCGACGACCGCACGGCCCTCGGTGATGGTCATGCACGAAGGCTTTTCGGAGAAGACATCTTTGCCTTCGCGCATCGCGCGGATCGCCGCCTGGGCATGCCAGCGATCGCCCGTGGCGATCAGGACCGCGTCGATGTCGGGGCGGGACGGCAGGAACTCGCGGAGATCGCTGTACATCGCGCAGTCCGTGTTCCCGTAGTGCTGATCGATAAACCCTTTGACCCCTTCGCGCTGGGCTTTTTGCAGGTCGCAGATGGCGACGACCTGGACGTCGGGATTGCCGATCATCCAGCGCAGGTCATGCAGGCCGCGGCCGCGAATCCCGACGCAACCCACCACGATGCGCTCGGACGGGGCGACCGCGCCGTCCAGCCCCAGGGCTGAGGAAGGTATGATGTACGGCGCCGCGATTGCCGCGGCCGCACGCGACAGGAACTTCCGGCGAGACAAGTTGGCAGTCATTCGTATGTCCTCCTGATGCTGCGTTGTGCCCCCTTGCGCGGGCCCGCGCGTCGGGCCACATATCGAGTGATTGTGGCGATTTTGCCCTGCCCGCGTCAAGAACGCCGGGGCACTTGGGATTCGGTGAGCCGCGGGGCCGGGGGTTCAAAGTGTGCATTGCCGGGCGTAAATACAGTATAATTATACCTTTAGTGCCAATCTGAATGCGCAACGAATGGAAAGAACCATGTCTGCGGAATCGACGTTCGAACGGACTATCATTACCGGGGCGCTGCCGTATGCCAACGGCCACATCCACCTGGGCCACATTGCGGGCGCGTATCTGCCGGCGGACATCTTTGCCCGGTTCAAACGCCTGTGCGGCCACCCGATGCTCTACATCTGCGGGTCGGACGAGTATGGCGTGCCGATCACGCTGACGGCGCTGAAGGAAGGCATCTCGCCGCAGGAGGTCATCGATCGCTACCACGCGGCCAACGACGAATCGTTTGCCAAACTCGGCATCTCGTTCGATATCTACGGCCGGACCTCGTGGCCCATTCACACGGACACGACGCAGACGTTTTTCCTCAACCTGTACAACGGCGGCCACATCGAGAAACGGGAAATGGAGCTCTGGTATTCGGAGCAGTCCGACCGGTTTCTGCCGGACCGTTACGTCAGGGGGACCTGCCCCAAGTGCGGATTCGAGGAGGCCACGGGCGACGAATGCGAGAATTGCGGCGCGCAGTATTCGGCCAACGATCTGATTGGGCCGAAAGCGAACATCCCCGGAGACTGTTCGACGCCAATCCTCAAGAAGACGGTCCACTGGTTTCTCCGCTTGCAGGATTTCACCGGTCAACTCAAGACCTGGCTCGACGGCCATCCCGAATGGCGCGCGAATGTCAAAGGCATCGCGTACAGCTGGGTCGAGGATCTCCGGGCGCGGTGCATCACCCGCGACACGGACTGGGGCGTGCCGATCCCGCTTGACGACGCCGACGCGGCGGGCAAACGGTTTTATGTGTGGTTCGACAACGCCATCGGCTATGTCACGAACACGCGGCAATACTATCTCGACCGGGGCGAACCGGACGGCTGGCAACGGTGGTGGAAAGATCCCGCGAGCCGGCTGATCCACTTCATCGGCAAAGACAACGTGCCGTTCCACGCGGTCATGTTTCCCACCTACCTGATGGGCCAGGGCGACTACATTCTCGCCGACAACGTGGTGGGCAACGAATATCTCAACATCCTCAACCGCGAGACCGGCAAGACGGAAAAGGGGTCGAAATCCAAGGGCAACATGATCAGCGTGCGGTGGTTTACGTCGCGGTTCTCGACCGATGCCATCCGCTACTACCTCTGCGCGATCATGCCCGAGTCGCGCGACGCGGCGTTCGACTGGGACGAATTTTTCAACCGGTACAACGGCGAACTCTCGAATGTCGTGGGCAATTTCATTCACCGCTCGCTCACCATGACCGTGAAGAACTTCGCGGGCCAGGTGCCCGTGCCGGGTCCGCTCGACGACGAGGATCGGGCGATGCTGGCAGCCATCCCGGACCAGCTCGACGGAATCGCGGAGGCCCTCGAGAACTTCCGGTTCCGGCAGGCGCTCGAACGGTTTATTGACCTGGGGCGCAAGGCCAACGTCTATTTCGACGGCAAACAGCCCTGGGTGACGCGCAAGATGGATCCGGAACGCACGGCGACGACATTGTACGTCTGTTGCCAGGTGGTGCGCGCCTTGTGCACGGCGATGGCGCCGTTCGTGCCCGACGGCGCCAACCGGCTGGCGGGCATTCTCGGCGTTGCCCTGCCGCAGGGCGGGCCCGAAGGCGGCGCAGACGGCTGGAACGCGGGCAAGGACGGCCTGCCCGCGGGAGCGCCTCTGCAAGAACCCGAGGTGCTCTTCCCGAAACTCGACAAGGACTACCTTGCCGAGTGCGCCGACGCCCACATGCGCGGGGAAGCGTTTTAGCGCAGCGTGTCGCCATCCGGGCGCCGGAGCCCGGGGTCTCCCCCGCGCGAGGACGCCGACGAGGGCAATGCGCGAACGACGCGCAACAGGGCCGGTTCCGCTGACCGGGGGAGGTGGCGATGATCGGATTGATCCTGTCGGTTGTTCTGGTGCAGACGCTGTGCGGGGCCACGCCCACCGGCGCGGAGATGGCGGAATCACGCCGCTGGGTAGATGCCAGGTTTCGCGGGATCATGGAGACGTCCGCGCCCGCGACAGACGCCATTGAGGTCGCCGCCAACCATGGGCCCGTCCAGCCCGACACGCGCGCGGGTGAACCCTTGCGCATCGGCACGGAGACGTATGCCCGCGGCCTGTACTGCCACGCGCCGAGCGAGCTCATCGTGCGTCTCTCACAACCCGCCCGGCAGTTCGAGGCCTCGGTGGGCATTGACAGCCGGGCCGGCGGCGGGAGCGTCGAATTCCATATTCATGCCGCCGGTGCGGAGGTGTGGAGTTCCGGGCTCGTGCGGTTTGGAGAGCCCGCCCTGCCCGTGACGGCGTCTCTGCACGGCGGCCGGGAATTCGTGCTTGCCGTCAGCGACGCGGGCGACGGCATCTCGTGCGACCAGTCCAACTGGGCTGACGCGCGGGTCACGCTGGAGGACGGCACGGTGGTCTGGCTCAGCGAGCTGCCGCTCCTCGGGCAGGATCGCCAGCCGTATACGACGGAGCCGGTTTTTTCTTTTGTCTATGGGGGACGGCCTTCGGCGGAGTTCCTCCCGGGGTGGCAGACCGAGCGCGCCACACAGCTCCTGGACGATGCGCGGACACAGCACGGCGTGACGTACCGCGACCCGGAAACGGGGCTGGTGGTGCGGTGCGCGGGGGTGGAATACCGTGATTTTCCGGTGATCGAGTGGACGCTGTACTTCAAGAACGGCGGCACGGCCGACACGCCGATCCTGTCCGATATCCTCGCCATCGATACGCCGTTTCCGTGTCCGGCCTCGGCGGAGTGGACGCTTCATCACAACAAGGGCGACAACTGCACCCCGGACAGCTATGAACCCCTGACGAACACGCTGTCCGCGCCGGCCGACCTCGTGCTGGGGAACACGGGCGGGCGCCCCACGCAGATGGGGTTCCCCTATTACAATCTTGCGGGCGCAGGGAACGGGCTGCTCTTTGTCGTGAGTTGGGCGGGACAGTGGCGTGCACAATTCACGCGGGACGACCGCGGGCTGCGTTTGCGCGCGGGCCAGGAACTGACCCATTTCACGCTGCATCCGGGCGAGGAAGTCCGCTCGCCGATGATCGTGCTTCAGTTCTACGGGGGAGAGTGGATTCGCGGCCAGAACCTCTGGCGTTCGTGGATGCTTGCGCACAACATGCCGCGTCAGAACGGGGCGCCGCTGAACCCCCAGCTTTCGCTGTGCACCGGGAACTATTATCCCGCACTGATGAGCACCGCCGCGGGGGAACGCGCGTTTATTGAGCGCTACGCCGGCGAGGGCATCCGGGCGGACTACTGGTGGCAGGACGCGGGCTGGTATCCCTGCGACGGGGTGGGCTGGCCCAAGACCGGCACTTGGGAGCCGGACCCGGTCCGGTTTCCCGGAGGACTGGTGGCCGTGGGCGATTTCGCGCGCACGCACGGCATGAAGACGCTGGTCTGGTTCGAGCCGGAACGCGTTCATCCGGGCACGTGGCTCGCCGAGAACCATCCCGAATGGATTCACGGCGGCGCGGACGGCGGCCTGTTGAACCTGGGCGATCCGGCGTGCCGCGAATGGCTGACCGGCCACATCGACCGGCTCATCACGGAACAGAAGATCGATTTCTACCGGCAGGATTTCAACCTGGATCCCCTGCCGTACTGGCGCGCCAATGACGCGGCCGAGGCGCCCGACGGCCGCCGCCAGGGCATTACGGAAATTCGCCATGTCGAAGGCTATCTCGCCTACTGGGACGCCTTACGGCAGCGTCACCCCGGCCTCCCCATCGATTCGTGCGCGTCGGGTGGCCGGCGCAACGACCTCGAGACCCTGCGTCGTGCCGTGCCGCTTCTGCGGAGCGACTGGTACGGCGGTCCCGCGGGGCAGCAATGCCACACCTACGGTCTTGCGCTGTGGTTTCCCTTCACGGGCACGGGGGTGATCAGCCAGAAGAACGCCTACTGGATGCGCAGCTCGATGGTGGCGGAATTCACGTTCGGTCCCGACGCCGCGGGCGTTGACGTGCTGGATTTCGCGCAGTTGCGCGCGTGTATCGGGGAATGGCGGCGCCTTGCACCGTATTTCTACGGCGATTTCTATCCGTTGACCCCCTACACGCTCGCGGAAGAGCAGTGGATGGCGTGGCAGTATGACCGGCCCGAACTCGGGGAAGGCGCGGTGCAGGTGTTCCGGCGCGAAAACAGTTTCTACGAGTCCGCCCGTTTCCGGCTTCACGGGCTCGAGCCCGGCGCGCACTACAGGGTCACCGACATTACACGGAACCTGGAATGGAAGGGCACGGGCCGGGAAATTGCGGAGGACGGGCTGGCCGTGTCGCTCCCCGAACGGGCGCAGGCCGCCATCTGCCTCTACAAACGCGAGGGCTGAACGCGGCCGGTGCGGGATGCCGGCCGTCGAGAGGAGACGGGTGCATGACCGGTGACGGGATCACGCGCGCGGAGATTGCGCGGGGATTCGGGGAGCTCGGCGTTCGCGCCGGCGATGCCATTCTGGTGCACAGTTCGCTGAGCAGCTTCGGACACGTGGAAGGCGGCGCGGACGCCGTGCTCGACGGCCTGCTCGATGCGCTGGGCCCCGAAGGAACGCTGCTGGCGCCCACCTTGACGGGCGGCCCTGAACTGTCGCCGGAGAACCCGCCTCACATCGATCTGCGCACCGCGCCCTGCTGGGTCGGGCGCATTCCCGAAACGTTGCGGCAGCGTCCAGAGGCGGTGCGCAGCGTGCATCCGACGCATTCGTGCGCGGCCATAGGCCGGCGCGCGGCCGAGCTGACCCGCGGCCACCACCTCTCCCCCACGCCCTGCGGCGTGACGTCGCCGTATTTCCGCCTGGCGCTCGCGGGCGGGGCGATTGTGATGATCGGTTGCGACCTGAGCCGCTGCACGACCTGCCACACCATCGAGGAACTCGCCAACGTAGACTACCATCTTCAGCCGCGCGTGGCCCGCGGTTCGTGCATCGATCAGAGCGGCGCGCGGATCGAGACGCCCTGCCGGCTGCACCGCTACGACGGTCCCGAACGCGATTTTCCCGTCCTCGAACCCCTGCTTCTCGACACCGGCCTGATGCGCAAAGGAACCGTCGGCCACGCCGAGATCCGCATGATCGACGCGATGGGCCTGATCGAAACCGCGCTCGACCGCCTCCGCTTCGACCCCTGTTTCCTGACCGAATTTCGGGGACACAGTACTTAATTCTCTGCGCGAAGCCTTCACGAGAGGGCAAAGAATCACTGTCAAGAGTATAATTAGGTATTGTGTTCCCAAAATTGGGAGGCGGCGTGACGATGATGAAGCGGCGGCAGTTTCTGGCGGGAGCGGCTGGGGCGGCTCTGGCGGGGGTGACGGGGGCGCCGGAGAGGCGCCTGCATGCGGAGGAGCGGGCTCCGGCCCGTCCCATGCGCGTCCACCTCTGGTGCTGGGATTCGCGCATGACGTGGGACGACGAACCCGGCGCCATCGCCCTGCGCATGGCGTCCGCGGACAGGAAGTTTGTCTATCCCAAACGACCGGAGTCGTTTTTGACGGGGTTCAAACGGCTGGTGGACTACTGCGCGCGGATCGGGGTGCACAGCATCACCGTGTGGGGGTTTCTGCGCGACGCCCACGGCGGGGTGAAGGCCGCCGCGGAGCTGTGCGCTTACGCCTCGGACCGGGGCGTGGGCATTCTGCCGGGGGTGGGATTGTGTTCTTACGGCGGGTATTTCTACGATGGCGACCATCGCTTCAATCTCGACACCTACCTGCGCGACCACCCCGACCGGATCTCGAGCGCCCGGGAAGAACGCGGCGAACGGGTCGTGACGCCGGTGCTGGACCCGGCCCTGGACGCCAACCGGGCGTGGTGGCGCGACGGCCTCGAATGGATGCTCGAGACCTTCAAGATTGCCGGGATCAACTATGAGATGGGCGATTTCGTCGTCAATCCGTCGCCCCAGGCCGCGGCCGCCCGGGCCGCGCTCGGGTTCGAGGCCGACGGCAATATTTTGGACGCCGTGGTCGCCACGCGGGAACTGATGGACTACGCCCACCGGGCCAAACCCGACGGCGTTTTCATCAACTGCACCTACCGGGGGCTGCAGGACATCACCGGCTTCCCGAGGATGCCCTTTGTGAACGCCGTGCACCCGAACACTGTGTGGGAATATACCCTGCGGGGCATGGTCCGGCGGCCCGGGTTCCCCGATGAGTTCATAGGCATGCCGGATCACCGCAAGTACGGCTACCTGCACTGGTTCAACCCGTCCACCGAAACCACGGATACCGACTATGTTGCAGAGGTCGCCCGGGTGTTTCCGGGGCTGGCCCGGCTCCAATTCGATTTTGTGGGGACCTACGGCGAGGTTTCCACGGCGGGGAACCTGCTCGCCGACCGCAATTATCAGGCGCAGGTGGCCTGGGCAAACCATCCCGCATTGACTCTCGACGCCTTCAACGAGGGATTCCAGCCCGCGTAGTCCCGCGCCCCTGGATCAGCGGAAATCCGGACCGCTCAGGGCAGAAACGGCTTCGGGTCAATGGGGCGACCGTGCTGGCGCACTTCGTAATGCAGGTGCGCGCCGCTCGCGCGGCCGGTCTTGCCGGCTTCGCCCAGGACCTGTCCCGCCCGCACCTGCGCCCCTACTCTGGCGTGGATTTCGGAAAGATGCGCATACAGCGTGCTGTATCCGCCGGAATGGTTCACAACGACGTACTTCCCGTAGCCGCCGCGGTCGCGTTCCACACTCGCCACCACGCCGTCGGCTGTGGCATACACGGGACAGCCCTTCGTAGCGCTGATATCGATGCCCTGGTGATGGTGGGAGCGTCCGCCGCCGGTGCTGCGCACCTCGCCGAAGTCCGAGCTGACCAACCGGGCGGCCGCGGGCGTCGGCCAGATGCACGGCACAGGATACGCCCGCGGCAGTTCCGGCGGGCGGGTCGCGCAGGCGGTCAGCCCCATCACGGCAGCAAGGAGCGCCAACGCCCTGACGAATGCCGGTGTTCCGCGCGCGGTACGCACTCTGCCTCCCTCCGAAAACCACTATATGTTGTATAGTCCGCGGAATATTCTCCCGCATCCCGCCATATTAATACAAGATGTGCCCAATGTAAAGCCAAAAATACCATATATGGACCTTCTGCTTGTGGTATATGGTGCCCCCGGCGCCGAGCCTGTGTGTGCCGGTTCGGAACATGAATGCCGGGCTGTCATCCTCCGGACGGCCGTGCTATGCTCTCGCGGTGGTGCGTGTTGCGGCGTATTTCCCGCTGTTGTGGAGGATGCGATGCGATTCCTGATCCTGGGTTGCGGTTCGATGGGCAAACGCCGCGCGCGGTGCCTGCGCGCCATGGGTCACGCGTCCATCGCCGCCTACGATCCGCGGGACGACCGCCGGCGGGCCATCACGGACCAGTCCGGCGTGGACGTGCACGACAGCGCGGACAGCGCGTTTGGGGCGGGCGCCGATTTTGCGCTGATCTGCACGCCGCCTCACCAGCACAAAGAGTACCTGCTGCGTTGCATCGACGCCGGGATCCCGGCGTTCTGCGAGGCGCCGATGGTCCTGACGCTCGAGGACGCCGATGACGTCATCGCCCGTGCCAACGCGGCGGGGGCGTTCCTTGCCCCGAGCTGCACCTACCTCCACAACGCCATCCACCGCCTCGCCAGGACGTATGTCGAGGAGAAACCGTACGGGCGGCTGCTTGGCTACTTGTCGCATGCGGGCCAGCACGTGGCCGACTGGCATCCCTACGAGGACTACCGCGGGTTTTACGCGTCGAAGCGGGCCGAAGGCGGGATGTGCATCGACATGCTGCCGCATGAGTTCCAGATGCTGACCTGGCTTGCGGGCGACGTCGCCGCGCTGGCGTGCATGGCCCGGCGGCGCAGCGGCGACATCGAGACCGACGCAGGCGCGCTCGACACCTTTGACGTGCTGCTCGACATGCGGAGCAACGTTTCCGCGGTGGTGCATCACGACATGGTGCAGCGTCCGCCCGTCGTGTTGCGGAGAATGGTGTTCGAATCGGGCGTGGTGGAGTATGATTGGCGGAGTTTCCGGCACGTAAAACATGCCGGGCCGGCGTTTGCCGGCCGCCCCGCCTGGGAATCCGCGCCGCTTGAGGGGTACGATTTCGAGCGCATGTATGTGGACGAATTGCAGCATGCCTTCGACGCCCTGGCAGGCACGACAGCGTACCGGATGCCCCTCGACCGCGAGCGGCGCATGCTCGAGCTGGTGCTGGCCTGCGAAACGAGTTCGCGGGACGGGGTGCAGATCACAGTGTAGCGTCCGGCCCGGCGCCGGACGAACGAAAACCGGACCGATGAGAAAAGGAGTCATGACCGTGTCGCAATCGCAGTTTGTTATCCGGGGAATTCTCCCCGCGCTGTTGACGCCCTTCAAAGACGGAGGGGTGAATGAGCCTGTGCTGAAGAAGCTGGTGCGATTCCAGCTGGAGCAGGGATGCCACGGGTTTTTCGTGAACGGCAGCACGGGAGACGGGTTCCTCATGACCCGCGAAGAACGCAAGCGGGTGCTCGAAGTGGTGGTGGGCGAAGTCGCGGGCCAGGGCAAGGTGATCGCGCACGTGGGAGCGGTCTCAAGCGACGAGGCGGCCGTCATGGCGGTGGATGCCCGCAAGGCCGGCGTCGACGCCGTGGCCAGCGTCCCCCCGATTTATTACCCGGTGGAAATCGAAGGGTTCGAACTCCATATGCGGACCATCGCCGAGGCCGCTGACATGCCGACGTACTGTTATTACATTCCCGCGCTGACGGGTCATTCGCTGGGCGGCGACCAGTTTGTGGAAGTGGCCGGGCGCATTCCTAACCTGGTGGGCTTCAAGTATACCCACAGCGACCTGTTTCTCCTGTGGTGGATTCTCGATGCGCTGGGCGACCGGATCTCGGTCTTCAACGGCAGCGACCAGATGCTGTTGCAGGGCCTGCTCACGGGCGCGTGCGGCGGCATCGGCTCGACCTACAATTATCAGACCCGCAACATCGTCGACGTCTATGAGGCGGTGCAGGCGGGCGATCTCGACAAAGCGCGCGAAGCCCAGTGGCGCGCCAACCAGGTAGTGCAGGTGCTGTTCCGGTTCAAGGCGGGCGGGGTGGCCGTTGAACGCGCCATTCTCCAGCTTATGGGATTCGACGTGGGCGCGCCGCGCCCGCCCAAAGTGCCGTTCCCGGACGACCGGCTGCCCGCGCTCCGCAACGCCCTCGAAGAGATTGGATTTCTCCAGTAGGCCAGGGGCCTTACCAGCGAGCACAGTGATATGGCGAACGTTCACAAAGACTTTCACGGGGCCTTGAGCTTCGGCATTCAGTTCCTCGATGACCAGTACGGCCTGGCCGGGCTCGAAGAGTTCTTCACCCGCGCCGCGAAGGCCGTCTATGCGACGTTGATCGAGGATCTGCACTGCCGCGGACTCGATGCGCTCAAGGAACACTGGGACACCGTGTTCACCCTGGAAGCGGGGGGCTTCGAGACGTGGTACGAGGGCGACACCCTGGTGCTGGACGTGCGCGCCTGCCCCGCCATCCACCACATGCGCGCGCGCAACTACCGCATCGCCGACCATTTCTGCGAGCACACGCGCATCGTCAACGAGGCCGTGTGCGCCGCGGCGGGCTATGCCTGCAGCGTCGAGTACGACCAGGACGCCGGACGCTGTGTGCAGCGCTTCTGGAGGGCCGTGCCATGATCTCGTGCGTCGACTACATCTATACCTACAGCGAGTTGTTCAAGTATCTCGAAGAACGCGGCGGCTACGGCAAAGTCGTCGAACTGTGGGAAGGCATCCGCGAGGAGTTCCTGGCCAACCTGCGCGACTACGTCGCCCGCGACGGGCTCAAAGGCATGTACGCCTACTGGTCGCATACGCTCGGCGAGGAGGGCGGACGCCACCACATGAGCCTGTACGACGACATGTTCGTGATTGACATGCATGACTGCCCGTCGGCGAAAAAAGTGTTCCGCGAGGGACGCATCGAGCCCTACCCGAAATACTGCGAGCACTGTCCGGTGCTGTATCCCCCGCTGATTCGCGAATTCGGGTACGAGGTCGAGTATCACCTCATCGACTGCCCCTCCGGGCAGTGCCGCCTCGTCGTGCGCAAACCGCCGGACGTGCCCACGCCGGACGACCGTTGAAACCAGCGGCTACGGCGCGGTCACGGGATTGGGCCGGGCGGCGGCGTTGCCGGGCAACTGGACCACGTAACCGGTTTCGGGATGGGCCTCGCCACGGGGGAAATCGGTGCTGACGAGGTGCGCGCCGCTGGCGAGCGCGGCCTCGCGGCGGGCGGTATCGTTCGCCCGGCCTTCCCGGAGGTCGGCATCGGCCCGCGTCCGGACCATGAAACCCTGTTGGACGTACCGGGCGAGTTCGGGCCGCGTGGGCTCGTTCACCACGAATACCGCGTCCCAGGGCTGGTCCCCCACGCCCTCGATGAACATGGGCCGCCCTTCGCACGACGGGGCGTTCCGGGTGTAGTTTTCGGCGTGGGCGCCGCGGGTGTGCAACACGAACATGCACTTGCCCCGCGCCTGCGCAAGCGTGGGCCAGTTGCCGGCGCGCACCGCCTCGGCCAGGGTGGGATAGGTGCCGCGGACGTCGTCGGGCGTGATCAGTTCGTTGCGTGAGAACACCGTGAGCAGGTGCGCATCAAGCGCGTCCAGGTCATCCGCTTCAAACGGAAACGTCCGGGTGCCTGCCTGGGGGATCTCCTCCTTTTTCAGCTCGATGAGGGTGATGATCGGCACGTGGCGGGGGTGCGCTTTCGACCAGGTGCGCATCACGTTCAGGCACCCCTCAAAGTCCCGGCAGGTGGACGCTGCGTCGAAATCCTGCACGTGAAAGACTTCGTAGCCCTGGGCGGTATGGTGAATATCGAGTTCGAAACTGCGAATGCCGCGGTTGAGCTGCTCGTCGAGCGGGGCGTGGTCGTATTCCCACGTGGCCGCGTTGGGATAGGCCTGTTTCACCCGCTCGTGCAGGTCGGCGGGCGGCATCGCGTGATAGCTGTTGTGCGTTGCAATGACCTGGATCTGGTGCATGCGCAGGGTGTCATCGAGCTGCGTGGCCAGCGGCACTTCGAGGGCGGCATCGGGCCCGGAGATTCCGGCCGCGGCGGGAACCGCCGGCTCCGCGGGTTCGTTCGGTCCGCAGCCCGCGCCCGTGGCCAGGAGAAGCAATGCGAGGAGGCACCGGAGAAGGCCTCGGAAAAGCATCCTGGCGTCAACGCGGTCTGACATGAAACGTCCTCCCTCCCGCGGGGACGGCCCGGCGGGCGCGGCGGCCCGGGCCCGGACCTTCACCCCCGTATCACCGCGGTCTCTTGCGGAAAATGCGGACGAAACAGAACACGTTTACCGCGATGATGACCGCCCAGACCAGGAGCATATAGACCCAGGAACCGGTGGTCATGGCAGCGTCTCCCCGGGTTCGACCGCTTTCTCTTCCTCGAAGAATTTCGGATGGGTCCGCCACGCATACCATACGCCCCACGCGAGAGCGAGCCATCCCGCCACGATGATCGCGCGGGCCAGCCAGAGGTAAGGCACGTTTTCGGGCTTTACGCCAACCATCATGAGCTTGGGCCACATGCCGCCGTAGACCCACCAGCCGAGCAGGGCAATCGCGAAGATCGGCGTGACGAATTGCATGATGTAGTAGAAGATCCGGGGCACCTGCAGGTCCGCACCCAGATGCATCTCTTTCCAGCCCCTCTTCATGCCAAAGATCCAGGCAAACACCACGGCCTCGATCGTGGCGAAGAGGACAAGGAAAAAGGTGCCGGCCCAGAAGTCCAGTTCATCCATCACGCCCTGGTTCATAAACAGCACCACCGGCTGCATCAGGAGAAACACGCCGATGCAGATCGCAATGACCGATTTCCACTTGCCGATTCGCAGCTCGTCCTTGAGAAACAGCAGCAGCGGGGTGAACATGGCCATGCTCGACGTCAGCCCCGCCAGGAAAAGCAGGATGAACCACAGCGTGCCAAACAGCCGCCCGGCCGGAAGCTGCTGGAAAATCACCGGCAGCGAGTGGAACGCGATATGGAAGGTGCCGCCCTGCACGATCTGGTCGGTCTGGGCGGGCCCGAAGAAGATCAGCGCGGCGGGCACAGCGATGGTGCCGCCGAGAATCACCTCGACGAATTCGTTGGTGCTGCACGTGGCCAAGGCGTTCAGGGTGACGTCTTCGTTCTTTCCCACGTAGCTCGCGTAGGTGTGGATCATGCCGAACCCGAGGCTCAGGCTGAAGAAGATCTGTCCGGCGGCGTCGATCCACATCGAGGGATTCTTGAGCATGCTCCAGTCGATCACCCAGATGCGCGCCAGGCCGTCGCTGACCGTGCGGCCTTCGACGGGCGACAGGGTGAGGACCCGAATGGCCAGAATCACGCCTACCGCAAACAGCGTGGGCATGGCGAACTTCGAGACCACCTCGATGCCTTTTTCGATACCCCGCGCAAAAACCAGGACGTTGATGCCGAGCGTGACCAGGAAGAAGAAATACGATTTGGGGGCGAAGGACACCAGACCCTTGTTGAGCCCGAGGTAGCCCGTGAACACCTCGGCCATCTGGTCGTGGCTGGTTCGGCCCCAGTACGACCCGGTGATGGTTTCAACCGCATACCCGAGCGACCAGGACTCGATATAGATGTAGTAGATGCCGATCATCGCCGGGAGGAGCACGCCGAAGATGCCCAGATATTTCGACACGGGATGCTTCCAGAGCCGGTGAAACATGCCGGGCGTGCTGCCGTGGCCATAACTGCCGCCATGACGGCCGATGGTCCACTCGATCCACATCAGCGGTATGCCCAGCAGCAGGAGCGACAGGAAATAGGGCACCATGAACGCCCCGCCGTACGGAGCCGCCTTGCCCGGGAACCGCAGAAAGTTGCCCAGACCTACCGCGTTCCCCGCCATGGCCATGATTAACCCGAAGCGGCTGGCCCAGCGGTCGTCGCGTGGTGAATCCACCATGTGATTGTCCCCTCAGGTCGGTGTGATCGCAGGTCCTGGCGATTATATCGGGGCATTCCGGATGCCTTCAAGGCCATCGGCCGCATGTGGGGCGCTTCCCGCGTTCTGGAACCCGCCGGCGTTTTGGGCTACAGTGGGGGCTCGCACAACAGGCCGGGCGTGCGGCGCGGGCTCCGTTCGCGCCGCGCACACCGTGCAAGGAGCCCAGCGATGAGTTCAACGCAGTCGCGCAGAGACTTTTTCAAGGTTGCCGGGGCCGCGGGTGTGGCGCTGGCGGCATCGACATTGGAAGGAGGACCCGTGATGGCCGCGGAAAAACGTGATTTTCAGATTTCGCTGGCGGGATGGTCGCTGCACCGGTCCATCGGCGAAGGGGAAGGCAAGATTCCCATGCTGGACATGCCGAAGCTCGCCCGCCAGGAGTTCGGTATCGGCGCGATTGAGCTGGTCAACCAGATGCTGCCGGCCAGCGACGCCGCCTACCTCGACAAACTCGCCAAGAACGCCGCCGACAATGACGTCCAGATCCTGTTGACCATGGTCGACGGCGAGGGGGCGATCGGGCATCCGGACGCCGGCGAACGCCAGGACGCCGTCGCCCGCCATCAGAAGTGGATCGATGTCACGTCGTACCTGGGGGGCCACACGATCCGCATGAACTGGACCGGCGCGCCGAACGACATCGCCGCGCGGCCGGCCGAGTTGAAGGCGTTTATCGACCGCTGCGTGCCGGAATTCCGCACGCTTTGCGACTACGGCGACTCGAAGAACATCAACGTCGTGATCGAGAACCACGGCGGGGCGTCGTCGGAGCCGGGGGCGCTCATGCAGCTCATGGTGGCGGTGGATCATCCGCGGTTCGGCACCTTGCCCGATTTCGGCAACTTCCCCGAACACGTGGACAAGTACCTTGCCACGGATTTGATGATGAATTTTGCGAAGGCCGTCAGCGCCAAGTGTTACGATTTTGACGACCAGACCGGCGTGGAGACGAGCCTCGATTTCGAGCGGCTTATGGCGATCGTGGTCGATCAGCACGGGTACCACGGCCACGTCGGCATCGAGTTCGAAGGCAGCCGCCTCAGCGAATTCGACGGCATCAAGGCCTGCAAGAAACTGCTCGAATCACTGCAGGGGTAGGCCGGATGACCCCTATCAGGCACGCGGACGGGGCGTCCGCGCAACGGCTGGCCGCGCTGCGGCATTTCCTGCTCGACATGGACGGCACGCTGTACCTGGGCCCGAACCCCATCGACGGCGCGGCCGCATTCGTGCAGTACCTCGAGGAATCGGGCCGCAAACGCCTCTTTTTCACCAACAACTGTTCGGTGGATGCCGCCCATTACGAAAAGAAGCTCGCGGACATGGGCATCCCGGCGGCGCGCGGCGACATCCTCACGTCGGGCGAGGCGACCGTGCGCCATCTCGTGACCGAGACCCCGCACCGCCGGGTGTTTGTGCTGGGCACGCCCTCGTTCGAGGCCGAACTGCGCGCCGGGGGGCTTGAACTGGTCGAGGACGCGCCGGACGCCGTGGTGCTGGCTTTCGACCGCACGCTCACATACGCGAAACTCGAGAAGGCGTGCGGTTTCCTCCGCGACGGCGTTCCGTACCTCGCGACCAATCCCGACAAGGTCTGTCCCACCGCCACGGGCTACATTCCCGATTGCGGGTCGATGGCCGCCCTGCTGTTCGAGAGCACGGGCCGCAGGCCGAAAACCATCGGCAAACCCAATCCCGAGATGGTGGCCATGGGCCTGCGAAAACTCGGCGGGGCGCCGCACGAAACCGCCATGGTCGGCGACCGGCTCTATACCGACATCCAGATGGCCTGCGATTCCGGCATCACCGGGATTCTCGTGTTGAGCGGCGAGACGAGCGAATCCGATCTCGCGCGCGCACCACAGAAACCGGACTATGTGTTTGCGTCCGTGCAGGCGCTGCACGCCGCGCTTCGCGACGCGGATCGCGCGACCGCGTGATCGGCCCCGGGCACGGTCCGCGACTCAGAACAGCTCGGGGATCTTCATCAGGTCGGGTTCTTCGGTCTTCTCGGGCAGGGCCCGGGGGACAATGAAGCTGCCGGTGTCCATGGCCTTGTAGCCCATGCCGGGGCCGACCATCGGGAACACCTTGGCGTACGGGTCGATCATGACCTCGAGAAACGCCGGGCCGTCGTGCGTCACGAACTGCCTCATCACGGTCTTGATGCCGGCGCGTTGGTCGAGCCGCTGGGCGAAGGTGAAGCCGTCGGCCTCGGCGGCTTTCACGAAATCCTTGCGATGGAGCGACTTGTCGCTGCCCGAATAACGCTGCCCGAAATACATGGACTGCCACTGGCGCACCATGCCGTCGCCGAGATTGTTCAGCAGGAGGACCTTGACGGGCACGTTGTAGGTGGTCAGGGTTTCGAGCTCGCCGAGGTTCATGCGGATGCTGCCGTCGCCGTCGATGTCGATGACGGTCCGTCCGGGCATGGCCAGTTGCGCGCCGATCGACGCGGGCAGGCCGAATCCCATCGTGCCCATGCTCCCCGAAGTGATGAACGAGCGGGGATGATGCATGCGGCAATACTGGGCCGCCCACATCTGGTGCTGGCCGACCCCCGTGCAGACGATGGCTTCGCCGGCGGTGATTTCATTGAGGGTTTCGATGATCTCGTAGGGCTGAATCAGGTCGCTTTCGCGGTCATAGTTGAGCCGGTGTGTTTCTTTGAGTTCGACGACATGCTTCACCCATTTCGAGAAGTCCTTCTTGAAGTCCTTCCCGTGGGCCAGCAGATCGAGCAGGGCCTGCCGCGCGCACCCGACATGCGCCCAGTCGACCATCCGGACTTTCCCGATCTCCGCCGCGTCAATGTCGATATGGGCGAAATGGCGGGCGTTCGGAGCAAACTCGTCCACTTTCCCCGCGACACGGTCGTCGAAACGCGCCCCAACCACGATCACAAAGTCGCAATCTTCTACGGCATAGTTGGCATACGCCGTGCCGTGCATGCCCAGCATGTGGAGGGAAAGCCGGTCGCCGGTGTCCACGCTGCCGATGCCCATGAGCGTGGTCACCACGGGGATGTTGAAGCGCTTGGCGAATTTCCGCAGCTCCTGGGCGGCGTTGGCGTTGATCACGCCGCCGCCCGCATAGATGAGGGGCCGCTTGCTCTTTTCGAGCATCTTGAAGAACTTGACGGCTTCCGGCTTTGATATGCGCGACGCGTTGAGCGCCGCCATGCGTTCCTCGTAGCCGCGGAAGGAAAGGTAGCCCTCGCCTTTAAACGGGCGGATGGCGTTCTGCACGTCCTTCGGCACGTCAATGACCACGGGGCCGGGCCGGCCGCTGCGGGCCAGTTTGAACGCCGTTCGCACGGTGTCTTCAAGTTTGTCGGCGTCTTTACAGAGAAACACGTGCTTCGAGCACGCGCTCATGAGATTGAACACGGGCGCTTCCTGGAACGCGTCGGTCCCGATCGAGGGGCAGGCCACCTGGCCGCTGATCATCACCACCGGGATCGAGTCGGCCATGCAGTCGCGGATCGGCGTGACGGTGTTGGTCGCGCCGGGACCCGACGTGACCATCAATACGCCGACCTTGCCGCTGGCGCGGGCGTATCCGGCCGCCATGAACCCCGCGCCCTGTTCGTTTGCCGGCACGATCAGGCGGATCTGGTCCTTGGGGCCGCGCGTTTCGTTGTACCGGAAGATGGCGTCATACGTGGGCAGAATGGCCCCCCCGCTGTAGCCGAAGATGGTGTCGACGCCCTCATCCGCGCACACCTGGATGATGGTTTCGGCGCCGCTCATCTCGGCGCCGGCAAGTTTATGGGTGCGGCTTTTCGCGGTGCTCATGCGTTGCTCCCTGACTGTCGCGCCGGGACCGGTTGCCCGCGCGCACGGTTCTGTTCGGTATCGGGGCAGGCCGCCCCGGTCTGGGTCTGTCGGGTTCGCCGGGACCCCGGGCGCATGGGCGGCCGCCCGCCGCCCTGCCTCATGCCGGGACCTCGTGCGAAGAATGCAAAAGAGAGCGTCGTACCGCGGCACAACGCTCTCTCGAACGGCTGTTTACCAAAACATCCCGGGCAAGGCTCAGGATTCCTGCGGGCCGGACCCGTCCGCACCGGCGTCGCCGGGCGTTTCCGCGGAGGCCTCGTCCGTCCCGGGAGCCGTCTCCGGGGCCGGGGCGTCCGCGGCGCTGTCTTCCTGCAGGAGTTCATTCGCCGCCTGGCTGGGATCCAGCGCGCCGCGCAACAACGATTTCGGCACGAAATCGCCCAGCACCTCGCCGATGCTGACCGACGCGGCGCCGCTCGCGGCGTATTCGGACGTGATCCCCTGTTCAAGGTCGCGTTTGTACTCGCGGATGCTCAGGCCGATCTTACGGTCGACCGGGTCGATGCTGATAACCTTCGCCTGGACGGTGTCGCCCACGCTGAGCACTTCCTCCGGTTTTTGCACGCGTTCGTCGGACAGTTCGCTCACGTGGATCAGGCCTTCGACGCCATTCTCGAGCTTGGCGAACGCGCCGAAGCTCACCAGTTTGGCGATCTCGACTTCCACGTGGGCGCCGATGGGCGTACGCTCAACCACCGACTGCCACGGGTCGGATTCCAGCTGCTTCAGGCCGACGCTGATCTTCTCGTTGTTCGGGTCGATACTCAGGATCTTCACCTGAATCTCTTTCCCGCGTTCGAGCACCTCGGACGGATGATTGACCTTCTTCGTCCACGAGATGTCGCTCACATGCAACAGGGCGTCGATCCCCTCCTCGATCTCGACAAACGCGCCGTAATCGGTGAGGTTCCGCACAATGCCGGTCACGGTTGAGTTGACCGGATACCGCGCTTCGATTTCGCGCCACGGATTCGGCAGGGTCTGTTTGAGCCCCAGCGCGATCTTCTCCGCCTCGGGATCCACGTTCAACACCATCACATCGACTTCTTCGTCGAGACTCATGACTTCATTGGGATGCCGCACGCGGCGCGTCCAGCTCATCTCGCTCACGTGCACCATGCCTTCGATGCCGTCTTCAAGCTGCACAAACGCGCCGTAGTCGGTCATGCTGACCACCCGGCCCCGTACCACGCCGCCGATGGGATAGCGGTCGGTCGCGGTTTTCCAGGGATTGTCGGTCTTCTGTTTGAGCCCCAGGCTGATGCGTTCCGACTCCGGGTCGAAATTCAGCACCATCACGTGGATCTTGTCGCCGACCGAAACCACCTGCGACGGGTGTTTCACCCGGCCCCACGACATGTCGGTCACGTGCAGGAGGCCATCGATGCCGCCCACATCGACAAACGCGCCGAAATCGGTGATGTTCTTGACCTCGCCGGGGATGATCTGGCCGATCGCGATGGTCGACAAGAGCTTGGCTTTCTCGCCCGCGCGCTGCTCTTCGAGCAGTTTGCGGCGGCTCACCACGACGTTGCGGCGCCGTTTCGTGAGCTTGATGATCTTCACTTCCATGGTCGAACCGATGAAGCGGTCGAGATCGCTCGTGGGCCGCCACGTCAACTGGCTGGCCGGCATGAACGCATCGACACCAATATCGACCTTGAGGCCGCCCTTCACCCGGCGCACGATCCGCCCCTCGATCACCCCGTCCCTTTCGTACACTTCCTGGATGTGGGCCCAATTCTTGATTTTGTCGGCCTTGGTCTTCGACAAAACCGGCATGCCGTCTTCGTCTTCGGGCTGCTCGATGTACACGTCGAACTCGTCGCCAATCACGATGCTTGCCGGATTCGGGAATTCATAGATGGGAATGGCGCCTTCGCTCTTGTAGCCGATGTCTACAAGCACGAAATCGTCCGTCGTTTCGACGATTCTTCCCCGTACGACTTCCCCTTCTTTGAAGCTCGCCATCGACTTGTCGTAGAAGGCCTCCATCTGTTCGATGGAAAAGCTCTCCTCGTCCTCGTTGGGAAGGTCGGCGACGCGGGCGTCCATGCCCACCGCTTCCTGCACGTCCTGTGCGTCTGTTGGTTGTTTCTGTTCTTCTACCATGGTTGCTGCAACATCCTTTCGTCGTGAATTTGCCCGCTGCAAACGGACAGATCCGCAAGTTTAGCAAGAATCGCCAAGAACGGTCAAATCCTGTATCCCCCGGCAAATACGAGGCACACGGGTCCGAACGGGGACACGTAGTCGCGCCGGGGACGGCGCTTGGACCATGTCCCCGTTCTGGTCCGGTGTGGAACCATTCGGGCCCGCGCGACGAAGCAAACCGCAGCGATCCCAGAATGATCCTCCTTGGTGTCTTTGTGTGAGGCGGTATCCATTGCATCGTATTTCACACCAAGACACAAAGATACAGA
>ERZ747221.116-NODE-116-length-91404-cov-4.732007_pt1 | contig 91404 bp, 73 predicted proteins | sample MGYA00374949_ERZ747221 | MGnify/ENA primary metagenome ERZ747221 (study PRJEB28779, sample SAMN05720172) | bioreactor metagenome | isolation source: Anaerobic biogas reactor | place: USA:Washington, USA | collected 2015-08-08 ... | reverse complement strand
GGCACGCACCTGGTCCAACTCGGCATAATGCTGCCCATGTACAAGCACTATGCTGAAGGTAACGTCCCGGGTGAGGACTACCTCTGGCGCCAGTATGAGCGCTTCCATCCGCCGTCTGTGCCCGTGGGCACTAATCCGTGCTACGTCGTCTCGCAGGAATACCGCAACATGGGCGACGATGGGTATGCGTTCATTGATAACTACGAGACGCAGCCCAGCACGGGCACGAGCAGCTCCGGCGGCGCGGTCACGTTCAATGTCACCAACCTGACGGAAGGCCGGCTGGATGACAACAATGGCAGCTTCTCCTGGAGCGCCAGCGATCCGTTTAACGGCGCTACGCAGGCCAGCACTGACTACAGTGATACCAGCAAGGGCGTCGTCTTTGACTGGAACGGCACAAACAGGTACTACGAATGGGCCGTCGTTCCCACGCTGCGCAACTTCGCCGAGTGGAAGTACGTAAGCCTGCGGGGCGCCCAGGGCACGCGCCACCCGTATACCGAGGCGACCAACGGCATCCTGACGTTCACCATCACGCTGCGCGACAGCGCCAACAATACCAGTTCGATCAACACCGGCGCCTATGGCGGCGGCTTCGGAATGCCGTATGCCCGAAGCAACGGCTGGCATAACGAAATGCGGCGCATCCGCATTCGCACCACGGACTTCCTGGCCAACGGCAGCGGAATTGACCTGGAGGACATCGTGGCGGTGCGTCTGGACCTCGGCCCGGATTGGGGCACGCCGCAGGGCCGCATCGTGATAGACGAGTTGATGCTCGACAACGACCTGCCGCCGTTCTTCATCCCCATGACCATGTACCTGGCCGAGCCTGCGCCGGAGTTCATTCCGCCGCACGCTCCGCACGCCGTGAACGTGGAGATCGCGCTGGGCAACGATACGTTAGTCCCGGGCTCCGCCATGATGTATTTCCGCTATGACGGCGGGACCTGGCTATCGCAGCCGCTGGTGAATGTCGCCGGCGACTTGTGGCGCGGCACGCTACCGGCGCCGCAGTGCGGCGATCGCCCCGAGTACTATTTTGAGGCGGAAGGCGCGGTGACCGGCCCGCTGTCTCTGCCGCTGGGCGGTGCGGCCGCCCCGTATTCCTCGCTGGTCGGCACGTACATTAGCATTCTGCAGGAAGACTTCGAGACGGCGGCCGGCTGGACCGTGTACAACACGCCGGGCATGACCACTGGAATGTGGCAGCGCGCGATTCCGGGCGGCTATGCCGACCACTCGCCGCCGGAGGACTACGACGGCTCCGGGCAGTGCTACGTCACGGACAACCGCAACGGCTACGATGTGGATGGCGGTCCCACCCAGTTGGTCTCACCGTTGCTCGACCTCAGTGCCACGGAAGATCCGGTGTTCCGTTTCGCGGACTGGGTCTACTGCGATGATGCGACGGGAATGTACCCGTCACAGCAGGATTACCTTGACGTATATGTTTCGAGCGACGGCGGTGAGACCTGGGTGCTGGCGGCGCATATCGCCAACCACGACAACTGGATGGTCCACGAAATCCACGTCGCCGACTTCATCCCCCTGACCGCCACCGTCAAGGTCAGCTTCTGGGCCCAGGACGTTCCGAACAACTCGATGACCGAGTTGGGTGTTGATGCCATCAGCATCTTCGACGTGCAGTGTAACTAAACTACTTGCAGAAATGAACTCTTGCTTTTTGCAGCGAAAGGATAGGAAGGAAATGAAAGCAATACTCGCGAGTGTGTGTCTGTTGACGATGGTTTCGATGGTCTTCGCCGCGCCGCCTGTCGCTAAGACGCCCGCGGCGGTGGACGAAGTCGTTTATGCCCGTCCCTTCACCTTGAGCGAAAGCTTCCGTTACGACTGGTGCAATGCGCCCTTCCAGGTCAGCGAAGGCACAATCCTGGTTCTCAAGGTGCAGGCCAACCTGGTTATCCCGCGCCAGATCGAGGAGCCGGTCCTGTACGTCGGTAATCAGGCCGCCATGCGCCTCAACCAAGGCGATAAGTCGGGCCATCTGATCGTGGTCGTCCCCGGCGCAGTGGACCTGACAAAGGACCTGGTCTGGTTCGGCACGCCCGAGCTCCCCGGCCGCGTCACCCCCAACCACATCGAAGCTCAGCGGCGGCTGGCTGACCAGGCCGGTATCAAGCCGCTGTCGCCCGAAAAGGCCAAGACCGCGACCGACAATGGCGGTCCGCGCGTCAAGGCGAAGGACATGACCGCGCTGTTGCGCGACGTCATCGCCGGACTGGTCGACCAGTACTCGCCGCAGGAGAAGGCTCTGTCCGAGACTTGGCGGATGGAACCCCTCAGCAATTAGTCGCGAACGACGCAGCCCGCGCGTTTGGCCGAAATAGCCGACGCGCCGGCTAACGCGAGATGAACACCAGGCGGCCGGGACGTCCTGTCCCGGCCGCCCTGGTATACGCTCTATCGCCCCGGCGCGATGACCGCGAGTGCGTCAACTAAGTCTGTTTCGCGGACGCTGCACCCCGGACGCGCCCGGCCGATCCCTTCCAGCAAGACGAATCGAACCTCGCCCGCGCGAGTCTTCTTGTCCAAACGGCAGGTTGCGGCGATGCCAGCTCCATCGACGCGCCGCGGCAAGCGTGTCGGTAGCCCAAGTCTGGCGACCAATGAGTTGATGCGCCCCGCGCTGGCCCGGGCCAGGCCGGCCTGACGACAGCTCAACTCGCCCGCCACAATCATGCCGAGCCCCACGCATTCGCCGTGGCGCAGCTCGTAGCCGAGCAGGTGCTCGATTGCGTGCCCCACCGTGTGCCCATAGTTGAGAACGGCGCGCAGCCCGTGCTCGCGCTCATCCTGCGCAACGACTGCCGCCTTTATGCGGCAATTCCACGCGATCAGTTCCTCCAGCACGGCCGGCTCGCGAGCCAGGATGGACTGCGCCTGCTGTTCGTGCCAGTCCAGAAACGTTTCGCCATCGATCGCTGCATGCTTCACACTCTCGGCCAAGCCCGCGACGAAATCACGTTGCGGCAGCGTGTTCAGGAAATCGGTGTCGATGACCACGCCCGCCGGCTGATGAAAGACGCCCACCAGGTTCTTGCCCGCCGGCAGGTTGAGCGCGGTCTTGCCGCCCACCGCGGCGTCGATTGCCGCCTCCAACGTTGTGGGAACCTGTATGAAGCGGATGCCCCGGTGCCAGGTGGCGGCCACAAAGCCCCCCAGGTCGCCCACGACTCCCCCGCCCAAGGTCACGATCAGGTCCGAGCGTTCGATGCCGCCCTGCGCCAGCGCCTGGTAGAGCGAACCGGCTACTTCCAGCGTTTTGCTCGCCTCGCCGGGGTCGACGGTCAGGACGAGCGGTCGCGATGAATCATCGGCGCTTTGCAGAATGTCAAGAACCGCCCGAAGGTGCAGGTCAGCGACTGTTTTGTCCGTAATAACCGTGATCCGAGGTTTATCGGCCGGCGGAAATCCGCGATGCGGGGCGGTCGCCAAGCTCGATAGCGCTCCCCGCACGCCAGCCCCGATGTGGACCCGATAACCCCCACCTGTCAGCTCCACGTTGAGGGTTTTCATTCTACCCGTAGTCCTTTCGGGCCTGCTCAAGTCGGCGCAACGAGGGGTTCCGCCGTACCTTCTTACGACCGAGCCAGCGATCAGTTATCGGGAGCACTCCCACCCGACAGTTGCTTACATTGATGTAAGTGCTGATGGTTACTGCACTTACGACAAGCCTGACGGACCGCCGTCAGTGCACAGTTATTGACGAGGACACGAATTATTGTTAACATAAAGTCCTATGGCACGACTAGCGACCAAGCGCCCGCTGCCGGGGAAGCGACTCAGGGCCCGGCCAGCGGCCCCTCCAAAATCTCGTCGGCCCAGCCGTTCCGGATCGATCCGTACTTACCGCGCCGCCCTGGAGTTCGTCAACTCCCGATACAACTTCGAGAAATCCGCGCGGCCCAACTATGCTCCGGTCAAATTCAACCTTTCGCGGATGTTTCGGCTGTTGAAGGAGCTTGGGAACCCGCAGGACAAGATCAAGGCGATCCACGTGCCCGGCACCAAGGGCAAGGGCTCGACCTGCCACATGATTGCGGCCATGCTGCAGAACGCGGGTCATCGGGTGGGCCTGTACACGTCGCCGCATTTTACGGACCTTCGCGAGCGGATTTGCGTCGACGGCGAGCGCATCAGCGAGCGGGACTTCACGCGCATCATCGCCAAGATCGCCCCGGTCGTGCGGCGCCTCGAGCGCGATGAGCCGACGTTTTTCGAAGTCGTCACGGCCGCCGCCTTCCTGCACTACGTGAACAAGAAGGTGGATTTGGCGGTAATCGAGACCGGGCTGGGCGGCCGGCTGGATTCGACCAACGTCGTCAAGCCGCTAGTCTGTGCGATCACGAGCATCAGTCACGACCACGTGGCCCAGCTTGGCAACACGCTGGAAAAGATCGCCGAGGAGAAGGCCGGGATATTCAAGCCCGGTGTGCCGGTTATCACCACCCGCCAGCCGGCGGGCGTGAAGAAGGTGCTGCGCGCGGCCGCCGAGGACAAGAAGTGCGACCTGCGCATCGTCGGCGAGGACCTGGAATTCAGCTACCGGTTTGAATGCTCGCGCGCCACCGGACCGCACATTCGCGTGTGCATGTCGACGCCCACCAGCCGCTTCGACCATTTGCAGGTGCCCTTGCTGGGCGAGCATCAGGCCCATAACTGCGGCATCGCTTTGGGCGTGATCGACGCCCTGCGGCAGCGCGGGTACGTCATTCCCGAGCAGGCGGCGATTGACGGCCTGGCGAAGGTGCACATTGAGGGCCGGCTGGAGATCATCCGCGACAATCCGCGGACCGTGGTGGACGTCGCGCACAACGCCTCCAGTATCGCCGCCCTGATGCGCGGCATCGGGCAGAACATCACTTATGACTCGATGGTGGTGATCTTCGGCTGCGCTTCGGACAAGGATATCGACGGCATGCTCGCCCAGGTGCAGCTCGGCGCCGACAAGGTGATTTTCACCAACATCGATTCGCCGCGCTCGGCTGACGCCCGCGAATTGCACGCGCGCTTCACCGAGAAGTGCTTCAAGATGGCGCAGGTGGCGGACAATCTCGAGGACGCATACCGCATCGCGCGCAGTTGCGTGACGCGCGAGGATTTGATCTGCATCACCGGTTCGTTCCTGCTGGTGGGCGAGGCCAAACGCCTGCTGGCCCAGGGCAAGCTGGACTAAGTTCAGTTTTGAGTTGTTAGTTTGACGGCGGCGAGTCTTGCTCAGAGCTGCTCCAGCCGCAGCTTCAGATCGCGGTCGTGCAGCTCAGCCCGAAACTCGTCGAACTCGCCGTTCACTAGAATCTTCTGCAGGCCGAACAGATCCTTGTTGATGCGATGATCGGTGCAGCGGTCCTGGGGGAAGTTGTAGGTCCGAATCCGGTCACTACGGTCACCGCTACCCACCATTGAGCGCCGGTCTTGCACGATCTGCGCCCGCTGTTGCGAGGCGTAGTACTCGTAGACGCGCGACATCAACACGCGCCGCGCTTTGGCGCGGTTCTTGTGCTGGCTCTTTTCATCGCGCATCGAAACCGTGATGCCGGTCGGCTTGTGCTCCAGTCGAATAGCGCTGGAGACCTTGTTCACGTTCTGCCCGCCGGGCCCACCCGCACGGCTCACGTATTCGATAACGTCCTTCTCCCAGTCGATGTCCACCTCGACCTCTTCCGGCTCCGGGAGAACCGCGACGGTCGCGGCAGAGGTGTGAATCCGCCCCTGGGCCTCGGTCTTGGGCACACGCTGTACGCGATGCCCGCCGGCCTCGAAGCGGTAGTGCATGTAAACCTCTTCCCCGGTGATGTTCACGATGGCTTCCTTCACACCGCCGAGGTCGGACTCCGACAACGACATCACCTCGGTCTTGAAACCCTTGCGGGCCGCGTAGGCCAGGTACATGTCCAGCAGCTCGCGGGCGAACAAGGCCGCCTCCTCGCCGCCGGTGCCGGCCCGGACCTCCAGGATGATCGAGCGGATGGAGGCCTCGTTGCCGGTGACGAGCCGCTCCTGGAGTTGCGTGAGCAGGCGCTCGCGGCGCGCCAGCAGGCCGGGCATCTGCTCTTCCGCGAGCTGCCGCAGATCGTCGTCAGAGCCGGGCTCGTCGATGATCTGCTGCGATTCTTCGATATCCCGCATGAGCCCGCGATAGTCGCGGTAGAGGCGCGCGATCTTCTCGAGCTCACCGTGCTCGCGAGCCAGGCGCACCATCATCGCGCCGTTCGAGGCCACCTCGGGCTTATTCATCTCCGCCGCCAATTCGTCGGCGCGGCGCGTCATCTCTTCCACGCGCGCCATCCACGGCGGATCAGCAATCTTTGTAACCGGCATTAGTTAGCTCTCAGCTATCAGCTCTCAGCTACCAGCTCTCAATATCGGCCGCTTGCCGCTGCCCCGTTCGCCCGTGCGGCCTGGCCGGGACATACCAAAAAAGTACGGCCCGCGGGCGTGAACCGGGGCCGTAGACGAAATATCGAGGCTTGAGGCAGCTACTTGACGCCGGGCTTCTGCTCCGTGTCTTTCTTGAAGTAGTTGCCGCCGAACTTTTTCTGAAACCGTTCGACGCGACCGGCGGTGTCCACGAATTTCTGCTTACCGGTGTAAAACGGGTGGCATTCGCTGCAGATGTCGACCTTGAGCACGGGCACCGTGGAGCGTGTTTTAAAGCTCGCCCCGCAGGCACAGCTAACCTGCGTCTCAACGTAGTTGGGATGGATGTCTTTCTTCATCTCGGTTTCGCCTCGGCCAAACGTGCTCGGCCCCTGCGGAGGAGCTTCTCGCACGAGCCCCGTATTATGTGCGCTACCAGTCGCAAAAGCAAGCCGAATGGCCCCACTTTGCCCGTTTGCGGCTGTACGAAGAGGCCGGCTCGGCCATCAGCGTGGTACGACCGGCGACCTCTTCCGAGGGCGCCCTGGGCTTGAAGCTGCTGCGTGAGAGCCCCGGCGGAAGGCAGAGCCTCTACGCGACATTCTGATCCACGTAACCCGTTTCTTCCGCGAGCCAGAACCGTTCGACGCCGTGGCCAAGTAGGTCCTTCCCGAGGGCCTCCGCCGCCCACGGTTACCCACGGTTAGCCGCCGAAACCTCCGCTATGCACGGACTTGCGGTCTCTTGTCGCCCGTTTTTGCTGTCATAACAGAGAATTTATCCCAATTGACAGGTCCTTCGCCGCCGGCGCTTCGCTGCAAGCCTTATATTAAGGTATCGAGAGGTAGCGGCATGCCCGGCCACGGCGGCACGATTCACTGTGAGAGCCGGCCGAGGTCCGGAACGCGGTTCGTGATTGCGCTTCCGGCGTCGGAGGGATCCGAAACGTGAGCGCACGACCACGCACCAGAGATCACGATGTCGCACGAAACGCATGGTTAAGCGGCAGAGGAGGAGCAGTCAGGAGGAGGAGCGCGAGATGGTTCCGGTCAGATGGCGAGAGTGCCTTTCTGCCAGCGCGTTTGAAGTGAATCGCGCCAAAAGAAAATTTGGGCGTGAGCTGGTCGCAGACAGGCCGGTAAGCGGAAGCGGTGAATGCCATGGCAAAGATACTGGTTATCGATGACGAGCCGATCCCCTGTCGGATGCTGCACCACTTTTTGACCGGCGAGGGCCACGAAGTGCGCACTGCGTTGGACGCCGACGAGGCGGTTCAAGTGGCACGCGATTTTCGGCCGGATCTGCTGATCTCGGACTGGCTATTGAAGGACAAAACGGGCTTGGAGGTGGCGCTGGCGGTGCGCGACGAGTTGCCGGAGGCGCGCGTCATATTCACCACTGGGCTGCCGGCGACCGTGGTGGCGGACAAAGCGCGCGCGGCGAGTAATGTGAGCGTGCTGGAGAAGCCGTTCGACCTGGAGAGCTTGGCCGCGGCAATTCGAAGCTCGATGCGGGCAGCGAACGTGGGGGAGTGCTGAAGAAGCCCCACTGCTGGCTCATAGTGTAAACTGCAGATCTGGGGCTCGCCGCCCGGGCTCGCGGCCCGGAGCCGACGACCGGGGCTCGCCGCCGGGGACTACCGCCGCGCGTTTTCGACATGTCGCTTTGGAATGATCTCGCTGCCCACCCGACTGCCAACCGGCAAGCGTAGGCGCCATGATCATGGCGTTCGCTGGGGAACGGCGCCCGCTGGGGCGTGGCGCCCAATAACCGTTCGGCGGATGTTCGCTGCGGCGCCTCCGGCCTTGACCCACGTTCCGCGACGAGACATCTTAGAACAATGCAGTCCGTACCCCAGGGAGCCATACAGCCGGAACCAAAGGGAGCAACGCAGCCCTTACCCCAGGGAGAAATGCAGTGCGCAACCCTGGGAAAGGTGCAGCCCACACTCCAGCAGCCGACCGCCCGAGCCGCGTATGTGCCGGTACTGGCAGCAATCTGTTTGTTCACCCTGCTCGTGCTGCGCACCGCCTGGATTTCGGACGACGCATGTATCACATTTCGCACGATCGAGAACTTTGTCGGGGGGGATGGCCTCCGGTGGAACATCGATGAGCGCGTGCAAGTATATACGCATCCGTTATGGCTTTTTCTCCTGACCGCGTGCAGGCTGATCACAGGCGAACTCTCCCTGACTGCCATTACCGTGTCGGTGGTCCTGTCGGTTGTGACCGTGCTGATCTTGGCTGGACGCCTGGCGGTGGCCGCATTGCCCGCGCTGGTCGGCGTGATGGCGTTGGCGCTTTCGAAAGCCTTCACTGACTTTTCGACTTCTGGACTCGAAAACGCGCTCATGCACCTCCTTCTGGCCGGATTTGCGGTGGTCTATTTCGCCGGAGAGCCAACGCGCCGAACAGTATTCTGGTTATCCCTCCTGACCGCGCTACTCGTACTGACGCGGCCGGATGCGCTGCTGCTGGTCGCGCCGGCGCTGGTGCTGACGGCGTGGCGCGCGCGGGCTTTTCTGCCGAGCGTTTTGGGGTTCATTCCACTGATTGCCTGGGAGCTCTTCTCGCTGATCTATTATGGCTTCCTGCTGCCAAACACTGCCTATGCCAAGCTAAATACCGGCATGCCGCACCACGTCCTGGCCGGACGCGGGATGTACTACATAGTTCAGACACTACAGCACGATTCGCTCACGCTGATCGTCCTGGCGGTCGGCCTCTTGACGCCGTTTCTGGTGCACGCCCGAAAGCAGATGCCGCTGGCGCTTGGAGCATGCCTGTACATCGCGTACGTGGTAAGCGTAGGCGGTGATTTCATGCTGGGGCGCTTTCTGACCGCCCCCTTGTTAATTGCGGTCATTTTGCTGGCCCGCCAGCACCTGGCCACGCCGACCGCCCTCATCCTGCTGGCGTTGGTGATGATCATCGGCCTGTTTCCGAAGCGCTCGCCCTTTTTCGCCGACGAGAACTACGGGTCGCGTTACGACGGGATCTGCCTCGTGCAGGATGAACGCGCCTGCTATTACCAGCACACCGGGTTGTTGACCGCCTTCCACAGACGACAATTTCTCGATCACATCTGCGTCGAGCAGGGCTTGGCGGCCAGGCGGGCCGACAAGCCGGTGGTGCGCGCCTCGATCGGCATGTTCGGGCTCCATGCCGGCCGCGAGACGTTCATTGTGGATGAATTGGGGTTGGGCGACGCCCTTCTCGCCCGGCTGACGCCCTTTCCAGAGGAGGATTGGCGAATCGGCCACCTGCACCGGGCGATTCCGGCCGGCTACCTCGAAACGCTGGCGACCGGGCGCAACCAGATCGCCGACACGGAGCTGGCGGCGTACTACGACCGCATCGCCCTCGCAACGCGCGCGGATTTGTTCGATTCCCGACGTTGGAAGGCGATAGCCGAGCTAAACTTGGGACTGGTCCGGCCGCCCCGTAAGTACGTGCTCGCCCAGGCGCCCGCGAATCAAGAGGCCCGTGGCCGCGGGTCTTCGCGTGATACCTCGACCCCGTAATCCCTCAATCCCGCGACCTTGGCCCGATCAGCACCCGCCCGGGATCTTGTATTTGGCCATCTTGTCGCGCAGCGTCGTCCGCGGAATGCCCAGCCGCTGGGCCGCCCGCACCTGGTTGTTGTCGCATTGACGCAGCGCCAGCAGGATCATCCGCCGCTCGATGTCCGAGAGCGTGTCCGTCAGCCCCGGCCGCGCACCCTCGGGCGGTTCCATGCCTGCCGCCCACGCCACCGGTTCGGTCGCTTCGACCACCGGCGCAGTTATGTGTTCCGGCCGGATTTCATGACCGCCGCAGAACGCCAGGGCGCGCTCCATCACGTGCTCCAGCTCGCGCACGTTGCCCGGCCAGTTGTGCCGTAAAAGCTGATCGAGCGCCGCCGGCGAGATCGTCACTACCCGGTCGCCCGTCAACGCGGCGTGCTTCTTCAGGAAGTGTCGCGCCAGCAGCGGAATGTCGTCCGGCCGCTCGCGCAGCGGCGGAATCGCCAGGCTGATCACGTTCAGTCGGTAGTACAGATCTTCCCGGAACCGGCCTTCCTTGACGAGCTTTAGCAGGTCGCACTTCGTCGCGCACAGCAGGCGCACGTCGACGTGCACGGGCGTCTCGCCGCCGACGCGCTCAAACTCCTGCTGCTCGACGACGCGCAGCAGCTTGACCTGAATTTCCACCGGGATGTCGTCCACCTCATCCAGCAGAATCGTCCCCGTGTGCGCCAGCTCGAACCGTCCGGGCTTCTGCCGGATCGCCCCGGTAAACGCCCCCTTTTCGTGCCCGAACAATTCGCTTTCGAGCACCGAAGCCTGCAAGGCCGCACAACTGAACCGTACGAACGGATTATCAGCTCGGCGGCTGAGGTCGTGAATGGCCTCGGCGAAAAGCTCCTTGCCGGTGCCGCTCTCGCCGCACAAGAGAATGGTGCGATCGGAATCGGCCACGGCCCGCACTTGTGCGAACAGCCGCTTCATGCTCTGGCTGACGGCAACGAGTTGCGAGAGTTGCTCTACCTCCTCGTTCCGCGGAACTTCGCTGCGCACGGCCAGCAGGCGTTCCAGCTTGGGAACCAACTCCTGAGTCGTGAAGGGTTTGGTGATATAGTCGTACGCGCCGCCCTTGATGGCCTGCACGGCGGTGTCCACCGAGGCGTAGGCAGTCATCAGGATTACGCCGACATCCGGCCGCGCCTGCTTGATATGCGCCAGCAGGTCGAGGCCGTTGGCGCCCGGCAGGCGAACATCCGATACGACGATGTCGATGGGCTTGGAATCAAAGATGCGCCGCGCCGCCAGCGCATCGGCGGCCTCGAAGACTTCGAAGCCCAGTTCGCTCAGCTCGATCTGAAGCGTGATGCGCTTCAGCGGCTCGTCATCAACCACCAGGATGCGACCGCGCATGCCCTGTCCCTCACAATTCCAATCCGCGCTGCCGGATCAATTCGTCGCCGCGCCGCGACGGCCAGCAATTTGCTCCATATTGCCGGAATCGCCGCCATGAATCAACCTGCCAAACAGAGAACAGCTCCCGGATCACGGGACGGCCCAACCCACGACGGCACAACCGCGGCGGACCTTGACTTGGACCGCCGCCGGACAAAACTCCTTTGGCCTCCACTACCACGGTTCAGGTTATGGTCGAAGCTGCCCAAGAACTGATCACCCGCTACGGCTACATTGGCCTGTTCGGATTGCTGGCGCTCGGCGTTGTCGGCGTACCCGCGCCGGACGAGACGCTTGTCGCGGTCTCCGGACTTTTGATCAAAAAGGGCGAAATGAGCCTTGTGCCGACATTCCTGGCCGCGGTCGGCGGCAGCGCCGTAGGCGTCACTATCAGCTTCGTGGTCGGCCGCGTCTTCGGCTTCCGCCTGATACACCGGTACGGCCATCTGCTGCACGTCACGGAAGAGCGCCTCGGGCGCTTCCAGCGCTGGTACGAACGTGTCGGACGGTGGACGCTGGTTTTTGGCTATTTCATACCGGGCATTCGACAGGTCACGGCTTTCGCCTCCGGAACGTCCGGGCTGTCGTGGGCCAGCTTCGCCGCATTCGCCTATTCCGGCGCGGTGCTGTGGGTCACGACGTTCCTTACGGCTGGCTATGTTCTCGAAGCGGAGTGGGAGAAGAGCTCGCCGAGAATGCACGCGGTAATCGTGGGCGTGGCCGGCTTAGGATTCGCGGTGGTCGCAACGTACGGGGCACTCCGGCTCATACGCTATCGGCACGACGCGGCGACCGCTTCGAATTCGACGGTACCCGATGAGTGAAGCCCGCGCCGACTCACGCCGGAGGGGCAAACGGCGATTGACGGCTTGGGTGCCATGCCCAAGCTCTAAGCGCGGGCATGCCATCGTGACAAGTTTCAAGCGCGGACAGTATTCACGGGGGCGACACGCCCCGGCTCGGCTGACTTGAGGCCATAGGTCGGTGGCCCGGGCGGTCGCCGTTTAGAAAAAAGGGGAAATCCGCGCCATCTCGTTCAACTCTCCCCGCGGAATTCAGCACGTAGCGCCCGCCCTCATCGATGCCATCGATGTTCACGCTGTAGAGTACCGGGCGCGGCCCGTGCGGCGCATACCCGATGGGCCGGTCATCCGCGGCGAATGGATCACCTGGCACGCTCGGCAGATAATCGGGAACCAATTCGGCCAGGCGCTCCGGGCGTCGACCGTGATCAAGTTCGTATAGTCTGATCGCCAGCGCCGTTGCGGCCATACGTCGCCGAGCCAGACCGTGCAAGACCACGTCCTGCAACATATCATATCTCGACCCCAGAATACTTCGGGGGTAGTGCGCCATCCGGCACGTCAGCGAATCGGCCCCGCCGAGCAAAAGCAGATCGGCATCAGCCGAGGGCCAAGTATGCAACGCGGATTCGGAGAAGCGGTCAATATGGTCGGCGAATAGCTTGCTGTCCAGCAACCAAGCCGGTTTAACCGCCCAGACCGCGACACGCTGATTCCATGGAGCGAACGGACCCGCTGTTGCAATTGGCGGCGTTCCCAACGTCTTCCCCTCAGCCAGCCACAGCGCTCCGTCGATGAGTAACATCCGGTCAAACCACATAGACTGAATCCAGTCTTGCTCGAAGTCACTAGCCAACAGGTCCTTTATCAGGTCGTTGACTTGCTGCCGGCGGCATGGTCGCGCATCTCCCTGCGGCGTCGCACCGGCGTTGTCAACCTGCAAAACAGGCGTGATGTCCTCAACGATCCAAATCGCGAAGCCGTCGATTGCATACCGAGTTAGCTGGCCGATCGCGCTGTGGGCGGACGTTGCCCGCCCGATGGCCAGTATGTCGCGCAACGCCTCCATGCGCCGGCCTCGTCACCGACGCGATGAAGCTGGCCTGCGAGAAGCGCGCTGAAGCGCGCCAGGTCGCGCTGCCGTGCGAAATGGCCAGTCGGAAACATGCAAATTGGCGAACGGAGCGATATCCTCCAATCCGTGACCGAGCAGCGGCGTGCTTCCCGAATGAACCGCACAACTTCCCGGTTGGAATCCAAGAATTTAGAGACTTGAGCACCCGCCGCATCCGGATCATTCGACCACGCCTCAAGCAGATCACTCAGCCCGACGCCATCAGGCAACGTGATCGCCGTCGCAGCCCGGCTGAAAAAATGCGCCGCATTGTCCTCATCCGCCACGGGCTCGCGCATGAAGTCTTCAATCAGCACCGGCTGCCCGGCCGCCCGGCGCACTTCGATTGCCGCGTTAAGTTGCCGTTGCGCCTCCCAACCCCACCACAGGCGAACGGCCAGCAGGAAGATCATGTACGTTATGGCTGCGCAGGTAATGCGCTTGAGCCACCAGAAGCGCGGCGGATTGTAGGCGTCCCGTTCCATGCTCGAACCAGGCGTTAGTGCGCGGGCCGGGCAGAGCAACCTCGCCCACCCACTCGCTACAGTATACCGCCGCTAGCCGACCGCCCCGGCATTAGCGGCTGTCGACGCGCTCAGTATAGTTTTATTCACGATCATCCGGCATAGTTTCCACAGAAGACGATTGTGAAGCCGGCGCGGACTGCGTCGCGGCCGACTGCCCGGCAGATGCGGACGCCGCAAGCGGCCGGCGCGGGCGGTCGCCATTGAGGAAGAAGACTAAGTCCGCCGCGTCGCCGTCTACGGCGCCATTCGTTCTGAGCTCGAAGCGTCCGCCGTCATCCACGCCGTCCAGGTTCAGACAGTACAGCACGGGCGGAGGGGCATTCGGAGCATATCCAATGGGCCGGTCATCGGCCGCATACGGGTCGCGCGGCAGCGCCGGCAGGTAGTCGGGCACCAGTTCGTCCAGTGCGCCCGGGCGGCGCCCGTGGTCGACCTCGTACAGACGAATGGCCAGGGCGGTCGCGGTCATGCGGCGCGTGGCCAGCGCCCGAAATGAAAGTCGCACCGCGCGCTCTAAAGAGGGGAGCAAGATTGAGCTGGGCAGATGAATCGCTTCTTCGATTTCGGAACGGCGCGTGACCTCGGCAGGTATGTGTGCAGCGGCCGCCGGCCAGTTTGCCGCGACCATCGCGTTCGCCATCTGAGTTGTCCATTCGCCCATGAAGGCCGTATCGAGCACCCAAGCCGGCCGAAGCAGGAGCAAGTGGGGAGCCAGCTTGCCGAGCAAGGGCGGCCCGCCGAATGGGCCCCAGCGCCCGCTCAGGAACATTTGAGCATCCTCAATCTGACTCATGCGCTCGAAATGCATAGCGCGTACCGCGGCTTGCCGGCATTCCGCTTCGTCGAGCAACGCCTCAATCAGCGTGCTTACCTGGGCACGGCTCGCGGGGCCGGTCAGTAAGGGATCGCCCGCGCCTTTTTCCGCTATATCGAGAGTGGGAGTGATTCGTTCCAACCCGTCGTAAGCCAGGCCCCTGAAGCCAATACTCATCAGTTGCGAAACCAGGGGTCCGTCCGCTAACGCGGCCGCAACTCCCAATATATCGTTGCAGGCCTCAAGCGCACCGGCGTCGTCGCCCGCGTTATGCCGCGCGACAAGCACTACCAGTTCCAGTCGGGCCAACTGACGTGTGGGGTCCAGGTGAGAAAGAGGCACGCTGGTAAGCGGCGCACGCCATGAGAGTTTCCAGTCTGCAGCCGGCCGTGCACGTGCCGCAGTGATCAGGCGCAGCGTCTCCTGGTTCATCTGCATGAGCTGCGAAACCAGCGCTGGCGCAGAATCCGGTTGGGAGTTTATGGCCTCCTCGACCTCGCCGACGTCCTGGAAGCCCGATGGCAGTTGTTGAGCCTTCGCCGCCTCGCTCAGAAAAAAGGCCGCGTTCTCATCGTCCGGCAGCGGCGGGCGAAGAAAATCGTCCAACCACACCGGCTCGCCCGCGGCCCGCCACTTTGCGATCGCGGCATCGTACCGTCGCTGCGCCTTCCAGCCCCACCACAGGCGAACGGCGAGGAAAAAGATTACGCACGCTATGCCCGCGCAGGTAATGCGCTTGAGCCACCAGAAGCGCGGCGGATTGTAGGCGTTTTGTTCCATGCTCGAACCAGGCCTTAGTGCGCGGGCAGAGCTCGCCCACGCGATCCGCCAACAGTATAACGCCGCTCGCCCGAAGTACTGACCTGTCCGATCTCGTGCTAGCCGACACCGTGCGCCGCACATAAAATGCGGCCATGGACGTAGACAAGCAGAACCCGGCGCCACCTGCACCGCTGGACAAGAGCGCTTCCGAGCGCGCGCCTAATGTGCAATCCGCCGGCCTGACGCCGATCCCGGAAGGCATTGCCTGTCCCGACTGCGGCTACGACCTGCGTGCCCTGACGAGCGCGCATTGCCCGGAATGCGGACTCGATTTGGATCTGGTGCGTACTCAAAGGCCGCAAATCCCCTGGACGCGGCGGCACGAACTCGGGCGATTCCCGGCCTACTGGCGGACGGTCTGGCTGGTCTGTCGTCACCCTCAGCAACTGTATATGGAGATGGTGCGGCCGGTCAGCTACCGCGACGCGCAGCGTTTTCGGTGGGCGACGTTTCTGCACGCCTTTTTGTCAGTGGTGCTTTCTCTCGCCGCGATGCTCGCGTCGGAACACACGTGGCCTGATTGGCACAACCTTCTGGTTGCGGCGGGTCTGGCATTCGCTGTCGGTTTGTTATTGGTTGTACTGCCGGGCGCGGGCAGCTACGCGCTTGAATCGCGGCGTCTGCCGGTTGAGCGGCGCAACCGCGGCATCGCGCTGAGCTACTATACCTGGGCGCCGCTGGCGGCCTGGCCGTTGGGGCTGCTGCTTGTCGTGGCGGCGTTCATCACTGACCTCGGGTGGGATACCTACCGTAGCGACGCCGCATTCAAAGTCATGGCGGCCTTCCTGTTGGGCGGGGCGTTGTTTCCGGCGGCCGCATTGGTGCTGGCCGAGGCGCGGCTGGCACTGCTCGCCCGGCACGTGCTGTGCGGGCAGGGCCGGCTGTGGTGGCGCATGATTCTCGTCAACGTCGCGACGGTGGCAGCTCTGGCATTAGCGGCCTTCGTCGCGCTCAGTGTGATCTATTTCATGATCATCTGGCACAGTTTCCACTGAAGATGATTGAGAAGCCGGCGCAGACTGCGTCGCGGCCGACTGCCCGCCAGATGCGGACGCCGCAAGCGGCCGGCGCGGGCGGTCGCCATTGAGGAAGAACACCAGGTCCGCCGCGTCGCCGTCAACACCCCCGCCTATCTTAAGCTCGAAGCGCCCGCCGTCATCCACGCCGTCCACGTTCAGGCAGTACAGTACGGGCGGAGAAGCGTTCGGAGCATATCCAATGGGCCGGTCATCGGCCGCATACGGGTCGCGCGGCACAGACGACAGGTAATCCGGCGCCAGTTCGTCCAGACGGTCCGGGCGGCGCCCGTGGTCTATTTCGTACAGACGCATGGCCAGGGCGGTCGCGGCCATACGGCGCGTGGCGAGCGTCCGGAACGAAAGTTCCACCGCGCGCTCGCAAGAGGGGAGCAAGGTCGAACTGAATAAGTGGGCCACGTTATCGACAAAGGGATGGCGTTTGATTCTGGCAGGTATGTGTGCCGCAGCAGCCGGCCAGTTTGCCGCGGCCAGCGCGTTCGCCATTTGAGTTGTCCATTCGGCCATGAAGGCCGTGTCGAGCACCCAAGCCGGGCGCAGCATGAGCAGGGTCAGCGAGGCAACGGGCGGCCCGCCGAATGGCCCCCCCTGCCCCTTCAGGAATATTTGACCATCCTCTATCTGTATCATGCGCTCGAATTGCATGCTGCGTACGACGGTTCGCCGCCATTCCGCTTCGTCAAGCAACGCCTCCATCAGCGCGTTAACTTGGGCTCGGCTCGCGGGGCCGGCAACTGCGGGGGTTTCCGCGCCGTCATTCCTGATGTCGAGCGTAGGCGTGATCCGCTCCAACCCGTCGTATGCCAAGGTGCGGGCGGCAATACTCACCAGGTGCGAGATCAGCGGTCCTTCCGCTAATGCGGCCGCAATTCCGAGCGTGTCGTTGCAGGCCTCAAGCGCACCGGCATCGTCTCCCGCCTCATGCCGCGCAATGAGCACTGCCAGTTCCAGTCGGGCCAACTGACGCATGTATTTCAGATGCGGGAGGATTAAGGTGGTCGCTAGCGGTGGACGCAATGATAGGTTCCAGTCCGCAGCCGGCCGTGCGCGCGCCGCCGCGATCAGGCGCAGCGTCTCCTGATTCATCTCCATGAGCTGCGAAACCAGCGCTGGTGCAGAATCCGGTTGGGACTCGATGACCGCCTCGACTTCGTTGAAGTCTCTAAAACCCGAGGGCAACTGAAGAGCCTTTGCCGCCTCATTCAGAAAGAAGGCCGCGTTCTCTTCATCCGGCACCGGCGGGCGGGCGAAATCGTCCACCAGCACCGGCTCACCCGCCGCGTGCCACTTCGCGATCGCGGCGTCCAATCGTCGTTGCGCCTCCCAGCCCCACCACAGGCGAACGGCCAACAGAAGCAGCAACGAGACCGCTACGCCCCACTGAAGGCGCTTGAACCACCGGTACCGCGGCGATACCAGCTTCTCTTTCTGCATCGCATCACCCGATTTCGGAGACACCGAGGCCGACTAACACTGGCGGTACTATATCCAGTTCAGCCGCCCCGCCTCCAGTCAGCCACGTAAAGCCCCCAAGTCCCCCTACTCGATGCCCGCTCTGCTATCGCACAATTTGCGTCTCGGCCAAAGCCAGAGCGGCATTGTAGACGACGCCCGAGGGCGACCCGAAATCACGGCGGCAGGCTGACCTTCACGACACCCTGCGTCCAGACCACGCGCTTAGTTAGATACTCGATGAACGTCGCGTGAACCGTGATATCCGGATGCGCCGGCGGACCGGACGGCCATGGGCATTTGATCGTGTAATGATTCGTCATCAGCTTGCCGTACCACAAATCGCGGGCCTGCTCGACCGGAATGACGTACTGACCGATCAAGTTCTCGGCCGGCGGATTCGCCAGGTCGTAAAGCTGAATGTGAAACTCCCCCGCCACCTTCAGAACGTCGCCCGCCGCATCCACGGGCTGCAGATAGAGCACGACGCCCTCATCCCCCGGCCGGCCGTCGATGTCATAGCCTCCGGAGAGCGGGGCAATCACCAGCTTGGTGGGATAGAAGGCGTTTTGCAGATCTTCATTCGTGAAGCCGCGCGCCGCTGCGAGCTGCTTCGTCAGCTCATCAATCTCGGCCTTTTGGCGGGCGAGCTGCTCGTTTTGCCTGATGATGAGTTCGCGCTGGGCTTGAATCTCGCGTTGCCCGGCGGTATCCGGCGGCGACCAGCAAGCTGTAAGGAACGCGGCGGCTAACCCGAGCACCAGAATGCCCGCAACGCGCCACCGCAGCAAAATACTCGCGATCAACTCCCTATCCTCGTCCTGCATCGGCTCAAGTCGCCGTTTGCCCTTCGGGCTCAGATCGCCGGCCCTCGCTGGCGCTGCGGGCTCGGATTGTTGGGCGCTCATTGGCGCTTCGGGGCCGATCGCTGGCGGCCGTTGGCGCTTCGAATCGGCCTAGCTCTGCTCCGGCGGCGTCGCGCGCAGCGCCGGCTTGTCCGGCATCTGCTCCAGTATGCTGTCCGCCAGCCCGTACGCAACCGTCTGCTCGGCGTCCATCCAGTTGTTGCGGTCACAATCGGCCGCAATCTGCTCGATCGGCTTGCCGGTGTGCTTGGCCAGCACGCGGTACAGGTGTTCCTGCGTCCGCAGCATCTCGTCGAGCTCAATCTTCAGGTCGGTGGCCGGCCCGCGCGACTGCCCCAGGGGCTGGTGAATCATGGTCCGCGAGTGCGGCAGCACGAACCGCTTGCCCGGCCGGCCGGCCGCCGCCAGCACCGCCCCCATGCTGGCCGCCACGCCGATCACGTAAGTCGCGACCGGGCAGGGCACGAACTGCATCGTGTCGTAAATGCCCATGCCGCTGTAAACCGCCCCGCCGGGCGAATTTATGTACAGGTGAATGTCCGCGTTCCTGTCCTCGTTCGCCAGAAACAGCATTTGGGCGATCACGACATTCGTCAGCTCGGGCGTGATTTCGTCGCCGAGGAAGATGATGCGGTCCTTCAGCAGCCGCGAGTAGATGTCGTACGCGCGTTCGGCGCGCCCCTCGCGCTCGATCACGATCGGAATCAACTGGTTGTTCATGAAACGCGGCGCTCCTGGTTATTTCTTGCCCTTCTTGGGTTTGCTTTCTTCGAGAATCTCGTCAATCAGCCCATACTCCTTGGCTTCCTCCGCGGTCATGTACCGGTCGCGCTCGATGTCCTTGGCGATTTGTTCGGACGACCGGCCGGTGCAGCGGGCGAGAATCTCGGTAATCGTCTTCTTCACTTTCAGAATCTCGTCGGCCTGAATGCGCATGTCCGCCGCCTGGCCGCCCATGTAGCCCCACGGCTGATGGATCATGACCTTGGCGTGCGGCAGAGCGTAGCGCTTGCCCTTCGTGCCCGCCGCCAGAATCAGGGCCGCCCCGCTGCTGGCCGCCCCGACGCAGTAAGTCGCGATCTCGGAGTTGAGGAACTGCATCGTGTCGTAGATCGCCAGCGTGTCGTCGATATCGCCGCCGGGACAGTTGATGTACAGGTGAATGTCCTGGTCGCGCTTGATCGACTGCAGGTACAACATGCTCTTGATCACATGCGAGCAAACCGTGCTCGCATTGATCGTCACGTTCGGGTCGAGCGGCAGATCTAAGAAAATGATGCGGTTCTCAAGCAGCAGTTCGTTGAGGCCCATCTGTCGCTGGTATTGCATCTGCGACTGCATCCGCGGGCGTTCAACTGGCGGCCAATATGCCATGCGGTCTCCTTCGGTATTACATCATACTCATAGCGCCGAGATCGCGGCTCATCCCGGGTTTTTTATCGGCCTGATCTTATCCGAGCTTCAGGTGGGCTCCGCCGCCGACTCCGGCCCCGGCTTTACGCCGGTCACCTGGGCCTTCTCCAGAAGCTGAGACACGGTCTTGTCCTGTCGGATTCGTTCGGCGAGCTGCGACAACAGCCCTTGCTGCTGCAACTCGTCGCGCACGCGATCGAACCGGCGGTTGTAACGCCGCGCCATCGCCGCGATGGCCGTGTTGACTTCCTCGTCTGTAACCTCAATTTCGAGCTTCTCGGCCGCTTTTTCGAGGATGAACCCGAGCTTCAGTTCGCGCGTTACGTCCTCTTTGGCCGAGCTGCGCAGCTCGTCCGCCCGCGCCAGAACCTCGTCCTCAGGCACGCCGCGCTGCCGCAGCTCGATCATGCGGCGCACCACCGCCCGGTCAATCTGCCGCGCGGACAGCTTCTCAGGCAGGTCGAGGCTCGTCTTCTCCAGCAGGTAAGCCTCGACCCGGGCGCGCTTGGCGCGCTCGATCATCTCGTCGCGGTCGCGCTCCATCATCATGCGGAAGTAATCAGTCGCGTCGGCTTCCTTATCGAACCCCGAGCGCTGCAGGAACTCGTCCATCGGCATCGGTACCAGCCGCTTCAGCTCGTGAATGCGGAAAGTAAATCGCCCCTTCTGACCGCGAATGTCGGCCCGCTCGTAATCATCCGGAATCGTGCAGGTCGCCTCGCGCGTCTCGCCCGGCTTGGCGCCTTCCAACACCTTGTCCAGATCCGGCACCTGCACCCCGTCCAGCGCCGCCGGCCGCACGCCGAGCTGCACGTTCTCTTCGGTCTTGATCTCCTTGTCGTCCACCATCAAAACGACATCCGCAATGACCAGGTCGCCGCGCTCGGCTCCACCTTCAACCTGCGGCTCGAACCGCCCGCGCAACTTGCGCTGCCGCAGCATCTCGTCAGCGATCATCTGGTCGGTGATCTCGATCTCAGGCGACGCGACCTGAATACCCTCGAGTTTCGGCAACTCGAACGTCGGCTTGACCTCGATCTCGCACACGTAGTCGAAATCGCCCTCGGCCGGCAGCTTCATGTGCTGCAGGGCCTCGTCGAACTCCATGAGCTTGACGCCCTCTTCGCCGGCTTCGATGCGGAACAACGGCTCGCCCAGCACGTCCAGCTCGTGCTTGTCGGTCACCGCGAAGTAAGACTGTCCGACGATGGAGGTCGTCAGCGATTCACGCACCTCGCTCCCGAAGCGTTTTTCGATCAGCCGTCGCGGAGCGTGGCCCTTGCGGAAGCCGGGCACGATCGCGTCGTGGCGCAGCTCGTCATAGTTGTGGTCGAGGTGGTCGGCGATGACCTTGGCCGGCACGGTGATGTGCAGCTCTTTGCGGAGGGTGCCGATGTCCTTGATGTCCGCCTTAACTTCCTTCTTCAGGTCCTCAAGTAGGCGCTCGGCCTCTTTTTCCGCCTTTTCGCGAAGAACCGGGTCTTCCATCGCGCCGGGTATGCCCGGAATGCCGGGTAGCTGCATGTCCATCTCCCTTAATGAGGTAACCGGCCCGGCGTCGTGGACACCCGCCAGCCGGGGTCGTTTCAAGATTATTCGCCCGTGCGAAGCTCAACTTCGCGGCGCGCCGTACAAAGCTCCGCTCTGCGGCCAGCTCTCCGTTTTGCGCCGGCTGGTTAGGCAAACAGCCCGCCGGCCTGCTGGCCCAAAAAGGCGCCGAACAGAGCTATAAACAGCGACGAGAGCACTTCGACCAAGATGTTCGACCAATAGAACATGCCGAACGCGTCAAGCAAGCCCAGCGTTATCCCTCCGCACGACAGCGGGGCGAACACCTTCCAAAAGCGCTGCATGTCAGACCGCACGTCAGATCTCCTTATCGGCGCCATCAGAACCGGTCGCCTCATCGGCGCCATCAGAACCGGTCGCCTCATCGGCGCCATCAGAACCGGCGCCATCAGAACCGGTTTCCTTCTCGGCGACATCAGAACCGGCGGCGAAGCCATCTGGCCCCGGTTCAACAGACTGCCCGTCTCTTCTACACCTACGCCCGCGGGGCACCCGGCGTGGGTGCCATGCCCAAGCTCTTAGCGCGGGCATGCCACTCGTTTAGCGGCGCCAGGCGCGGGCACGCAAGGCCCTTCCCGCCTTGTACGTTAAGCCCCCCACCCGGGGTGTCAAGAAGGCCGCCCAACTCGCCCGGCGCAGCACAACGGAGATGAGCCCGGGCGCCACCCCGCTTCGCTGCGCATCTTCGAAAACGCTCTTCCTATCTTGCGCGGAAAATGCGCGAGTTGGTGCCGTCGGGTGCGACGCGGACTTTGACGGGGCGCAGGCAATTCGGGCACCGGCCGGTGTACTCGTTCTGCTCGGGGCGGCGGTAAACCCGCACGTACACGCCGCAGCAATCGAACAGGATGCCGATGTAAGGGCGCGCCGCCGCGCCGGGATTCACAGCCGCATCCGTCTCAGGCGGGCTGCTGCCCTCATAGAAGTCGCATTCGAGGTTTGACACGTTACTGTCCAAGTCGCAGCACCTGTTAGCGAGCCCGCCGCAGCTTGGCCCTCGGCGGCGGAGTCGCTGAGGGAATTGCAGCGATTCAGGATCAATTACCCTATCGGCGAAGCCGCACGTACGCTATCGGCGAAGCCGCACACCAGCTTGCGGCCGTCGCTCACCCCCTGGGCTGCGGCCTCTGCGAAACCGACGTGGAATGCGGCTTGCTCACGGAAGCTCCGTCCGACGAGCTATTATCCCCTGAGGCCGTTACGCGCCTCGCAAGGTGAATACGGCAACCAGCCACAGGCCGGTCAAGGCAACCGCCGAGACAGCCGAGCGCAAAGGACGCTAAGCCAGAGTGAACCTGAAGCACACAACCGCTATTCCTCTGTACCTTCTGTATCCCCTGCGGTGAAATTCGATGCAAAACGCACCCAAAGGTCTCAGACTGCACATCGGCATCTTCGGCCGCCGCAACGTCGGCAAGTCATCCTTGCTGAACGCGCTCACGCGGCAGGAAGTGTCGATAGTCTCGGCCTGCGCCGGCACAACTACCGACCCGGTCGAAAAGCCGATGGAATTGCTGCCCATCGGGCCGGTGCTGTTCATCGACACGGCCGGCGTGGACGACATTGGCGCGCTCGGGCAGCAGCGTGTTGAGCGGACGCGCCGGATTTTCGACCGCACGGACGTCGGCCTGATCGTTGCCGAGGCCGGCGAGTGGGGCGCTTTCGAAGAAGGCATTCTGAACGAACTGGCCGGGCGGAATGTCCCGGCAATTGCGGTTTTCAACAAATGTGACTTGGCGTCGCCGTCGCCCGAGGTCCTGGCGCGGCTGAACGAACGGAAAATTCGGCACGTCCAGACGGTCGCCGGCCGTGGTGATGGACTGGCAGATTTGCGCGAAGCCCTGATCCGTTCCGCGCCGGACGACTTTGTCAACACGCCGGCGATCATCGGCGACCTCGTTCCGCCCGGCGAGCTGGCACTACTCGTCGTTCCCATCGACAAGGAAGCGCCGAAGGGGCGACTGATCCTGCCGCAGGTGCAGACGATTCGCGACCTGCTCGACCACGAAGCTTTCTGCATGGTTGTGAAGGAACGAGAGCTGCGCGAGGCGTTTGACCGACTGCGGCGCCCGCCCGCGCTGGTCGTGACAGATTCGCAGGCGTTCCTGAAGGTCTCGGCGGATACTCCGCCCGAGGTGCCGCTGACGTCCTTTTCTATCCTCTTCGCACGCTTCAAGGGCGACCTGACGGAGATGGTACGCGGCGCGACCGCCATCGACCGGCTGCGACCCGGCGATCGCATCCTCATCGCCGAGGCCTGCTCGCATCACCCGATCGGCGAGGACATCGGCCGGGTGAAGATCCCGCGCTGGCTAACGCAGTACGTGGGCGACGAGCTCAAATTCACCACGACTCAGGGGCACGACTTCCCGCCCGACCTGGCCGAGTACAAGCTCGTGATTCACTGCGGCGCCTGCGTTCAGAACCGGCGCGAGGTGCTTTCGCGAATCTTGAAGTGCCGCCGCGCCGGCGTTCCGATCACGAATTACGGCTTGGCGATCGCGTATTCGCTGGGCATTTTCGAGCGAGCCCTCGGGCCGTTTCCGGCCGCGCTGGAAGCCTACCGGGCGGCGCTCGCTGAGGGCGGGGGCGCGTCGCCCAGGTGAGGACGGCCGGCGGTACCCAGGGCCGGGCTAGTGCTCGCCGGTAAACGTGGGCCCCGCGCTACCGGCGGTACCCGGGGCGACACGCCCCGGCTCTGCTACTGCGCGAAATTCCGCGCGCAATTCCGCGCTGTTATCCCAAGGCGCTGACCGGCCCCATTTTCACCCATCCTGGCGTACCGCTTGCTTGTATCCGCTCGATAAGGGCGGATAATGTCCAGGTCCCTGCCCTGAGCAGACCCGCGAAGCCCCTGCCGTGAGCAGACCCGCGAACCGAGACTGGAGTTCTTAATGAAGCTGGCCACTTTGGCAGAGAAAATCGGAGCCCGGCTCCTGACGCCCGGCAAGACGCTAAATGTCGCTGCCGACCAGGTTTACGCCGGTGATCGCATCAGCGATCTGCTCAATGCGGCCAGCGAGCACGTGTTGATGGTGACCAACCTCGCCAGCGGACAGCTCACCATGATGGCCGGTCTCCTCGACGTGCCCTGCATCTGCCTGGTGAACAGCCAGATGCCCGACGAGACGATGCTCCGCAGCGCCCGCGAACACGGAACCGCCATCCTGGTTTCGTCCTGCGGGCTATTTGAAACCTGCGGCCGGATTTACCGCTGCCTTGCGGAGGAAGACCATTTGCCGTGACCTCCGTCTCGTACCAGATCGAGGGGGGCAATTACGAAACGGGTGGGACGGCCTCGCGCCAGATCAAAGAACAACTTAAGAAAATCGGGGCGGATCCGGCGGTTGTCAGGCGCGCCATGGTGGCCGCCTACGAAGCCGAGATGAATGTGGTAATTCACTCGCACGGCGGCGAACTGCGGGCGGAACTGGACGAGCACGAATTGCGGGTCGACGTGATCGATACCGGGCCCGGCATTCCCGACGTGGAACAGGCCATGAAGCCGGGCTTCTCAACTGCTTCGGCCAAGGCCCGCGAACTCGGCTTCGGCGCAGGCATGGGCCTGCCGAATATCAAAAAAAACAGCGATCATTTCGCGATCGAATCGGCGGCCGGACGCGGCACCCGCGTCAGTTTCACGATTCACCTACGTCCGCAGGCGCTGTACGGCGCCGGGCAGTTCTCGATCCGGGTTGAGGCCGAAAAATGCCGCCGATCGCTGCATTGCCTGCGGGCTTGCCCGACGCAGGCACTGCGGGTGCTGCGGGGCAAGCCTGAGATCCTGGATTACTTGTGCATTGACTGCACCGAGTGCATTGCCGCGTGCCCAAGCGGTGCGTGGGGTCTGCGGTCCGCGGGCGAAGAGCTTAAGCCATCCCCCGGTTCCATCCTCATACTGCCTCCGGTGAGCCTGGTGCAGTTCGGGGCGGGTATTACTGCGGGGCAAGTCCTAACTGAGCTGGCGTACCTGGGCTTCTCGGATATCCATGTAACGGCGGCCTGGGAAAGCGCGCTACGTAAGGCCGTCATGCAATACGCGGCCGGCGAGACGCGCGTCCGCCCTGTGATCTCACCCGTGTGCCCGGCGGTTGTGAACCTGATTCAGTTGCGCTTCCCGTCGCTGCTGCCGCACGTGGCCCCGTTTCTTTCAGCCCAAGAGGCCGCCTATGAGAGCGTGGTCGGCGAGGATCGCAGGCTGCTGTCGCTGGTACCCTGCCCGTGCCAGTTGACGATTGTGCGGTCCCGCGACAGACCGGTGGAAAAGCGGTCCCACGTTCTGGCGGTGCTGCCGGCGACGTTCGCGGCCGTGTTGCACCCGCGCTTAAAGCGGGGAACAGGCCGCTCCGCCGACACGGGGTCAACGCCGGCCGCTCCGGACCCGCTGGGCGTCTTGCGCGTGACTGGAATCCACAAAGTGCGGCAGGTTTTGGAACGGCTGGAGGACGGGCTGCTGACCGACATCACGGTAATCGAGCCGTATGCCTGTTTTGCGGGCTGTTTTGGATCGCCGCTGTTTACGGAAGTCGCCAGCGTGGCCCAATATCGCTGGGCCCTGGCGCCGGCCAAACCCGATCCGCGGGCGAGGGCGGTGCGACGTGCGGTTCCGCTGGAGCCACGGCACGGGCTGCGGCTGGACGCGGACATGACGCGCGCCATTCAGAAGTTGGCCAGGATTGATAAACTGCGCCGCAGCCTCCCCGGCAGCAATTGCGGCATATGCGGAGCGCCGACCTGCGCGGCACTGGCCGAGGACATTGTTCTGGGGCGTGCCCAGCTCGATGCTTGCGTGCGGCAAAGGATGGATAACGAACCGGCCGCCAAGCAGTCGCGGCCCGGGCCTCCAGCGGAGGAAAGTAAATGACTCTCGCGGAAATCGCGGAAAGACTGGGGCTGCAAAACCTGACGCCTGAGATCAGCCCGGCCGCAGCCGACGTGACCGGCGGATACGTGTCGGACCTGCTGAGCGATGTGCTGGCGAACGCTCCGAAGGGCGGCGTCCTGGTAACGGTTCAGGTGCACCTGAACGTGATCGCGGTCGCGGTCCACGCCGAACTGGCCGCCATAATCTTCGCTTCTGATCGCGTTCCGGATGACACTGTTCAGGCAAAGGCGAAGGAAGAAGGCATCGCCCTGTACTGCTCGAAGGCTTCGGCATTTGAGGTGGTCGGGCGGCTGTGGGAAATGGGGGTGCGAGGACCGCGGCAGAGTGATACGGTGACAGAGTGATACAGTGATAAAGTGATAAGGTGATAGGGTGATAAAGATTCCCAATTCGATGCAAACCTGCACACGCCGCGCCCTTATCCCTCTATCACGTTATCACCTTATCACTTCGCGGCGCGAGGTGCTCCCTTGAAGCTCTGGGCCGCCGACCTGCATATCCATACCGCCCTGTCGCCCTGTGCGGCGGATGAGATGACGCCGCCGGCCATCGTGCACGCGGCCCTGGAGCGCGAGCTGTCGATGATCGCGATTTGCGATCACAACGCGGCCGGCAATGCCGAGGCCGCTGCTGCCGCCAGCCTATGTGCCGGCCGCACCGTCGCCGGTCTCAAACTGGCGGTCCTGGCGGGCATGGAAATCATGACGGCCGAGGAAGTGCACATTCTGGGCATTTTTCCGAGCCCGGCCGCGGCGGCAGCGGCCGCGAAAGAGGTGCGTGCTACTCTGCCCGAGGCCACCGTCGCGTACCACCAGAAATTCGGGCAGCAGCTTGTAATCGATTCGGGCGGGTCGATCGTCGATTCCGAGCCGAAAATGCTGGCCATGGCTTCGGGCTTCGACCTGTCGGCGACGGTGAGCCTGATACACCGGCATGAGGGGCTGGCGATCGCGGCGCACGTCAACCGCCCGTCGTTCAGCGTGTTCAGCCAACTCGGCATGTTCCCGGAGGACGCCGGTTTTGACGCCATCGAGGTTTTTACGCCCTGTGGCGACGGACCCGACGCTTCGCGGGTCCAGGGCGATGCCGTCGTGGCGGAGTTTTCAAAATACGGCTTACCCGTCATCGCTTCGTCGGACGCCCATTACCTGGATGACGTGGGGTCGGTGCGTTCACGCCTGCGATTGCGGGAGCCGAGTTTCGACGAACTGGTGATGGCCCTGCGAGGTTCATGCGGGCGGCGCGTGGTACACGATGCGTGAGTTAGCGCTGCACATTCTCGACCTGGTCGAAAACTCGATCCGGGCCAACTCGTCAGTCATAGAGGTCACGGTCGCCGCGGACCAGACGGCCGACCGCCTGCGCATCCAGATAGATGACAACGGCCCCGGCCTGAAGGTGACGCCTCAGCAGGCCCTAAACCCCTTCTATACGACCAAGTCCGGGAAACGCACTGGTCTGGGCCTGAGCCTGTTTAAGGCGGCCGCCGAACGGGCGGGCGGGCGGCTTACTTTAGAACGCTCAGACCTGGGCGGCCTGCGGGTTTTGGCCGAGATGGGCCTGCGACACGTAGACCGCAGCCCGCTGGGGGATCTGGCGACATCGCTGGGATCGGTCGTGTGCGCGAATCCGCACATCGATTTTCACTTTCGCATAAGTCACGACGGGCATGAGACTTGCATCCGAACTTCGGAGCTTGCACATGAACTTGGCCTGCCCCCCGACGATTCAATCGCTCTGGCACGCCGCGTGATAGAGACGATCCGGACGGAACTAGAAACGGCGAGGGGACTGGCTTAACAGCGGAGGGTGGGCACTCCCACCGCGCTTGAGCCCTAACCGCATTGGTGGCCGGCCGGGCCGTTGCCCCGCTAGGCCGGTCGAGCGTTACAGGAGATGTAAATGAGTGAGGACCGCAAAGTAGGATGCACGTGCTCGTGCGGCGAGGAAGTCTCCGAGCAGGAGTTGCTTGCCCGCCTGGACGGCGTGCTCGCCGAATATCGGGACAAGCCCGGTGCTTTGATCCCGGTGTTGCAGATGGCGCAGGGCATCTTCGGCTATCTGCCCGAGGTGGCCTTGAAGCGGATTGCGTTAGGGCTGAACAAGTCCTACAGCGAGGTGGCCGGCGTCGTCAGCTTTTATTCCTTCTTCTCGACCGTGCCGCGCGGCAAGCACCTGGTGCGGGTCTGCCTAGGTACGGCCTGCTACGTGCGCGGCGGCAAACGCGTGCTCGACACGCTCAAGCAGAAGCTGGGCATCGACGTCGGCGAAACGACGCCCGACCGCCAGTTCACGCTCGAAGTGGCACGCTGCTTCGGGGCGTGCGGGCTGGCGCCGGCCATCATGATCGACGATGATGTCCATCACCGTGTCAAGCCCAACAAGATCGAGCTGGTCCTCGGTCCGTATCGAAACGGCGAGGCGGCCAAGGCGGAAAGGAAGGTCCCGGCATGACTCGCATCAACAGCCCCAAAGACCTGAAAGCCGTTCAAGAGAAAGCCAAGAAAGACATCGACCTGCGCAGCGGCCAAAAGGACATGCGCATCACCGTCCACATGGGCACCTGCGGCATCGCCGCCGGGGCGCGCGACGTGCTGGCCGCTCTGTTGACCGAGCTGGGTCCGGCCACCGACAAAGTCACAATCACGCAGACCGGCTGCGCCGGGCTGTGCGACCAGGAACCCATGCTCACGCTCACCGATAAGGCCGGCGGTTCCTTCCGCTACGGGCGTTTGGACAAGAACAAGGTTGGCCAGATCGTGCGCGAGCACGTGTTGCGCGGCCAGCCGGTGCTGGAATACATGATTAAGTGCTAGTTGTCAGTGGTCAGTTTTCAGTTGTCAGTTTCAGAATGCGACGGACAACTGATGGCTGACGCCCGGCAACTTCGGAGATCGAGCGAACATGAATAACGTCAGAAGTCACGTTCTCGTCTGCACCGGCGGCGGCTGCATTGCGTCAGGAGCCCTTGAAGTTTCCGCGGCCCTGCGCGAGCAGCTCGAGAAGCACGGCTTGCAACACGAGATCAAGGTCATCGAGTCCGGCTGCCTGGGTCCCTGTGCGGTCGGTCCGGTCGCCTCCGTCTATCCCGATGGCACGTTCTACCAGGGATTGCGGGCCGACGACGCCGAGGAGATCGTCAAGGAACACCTGCTCAAGGGCCGCGTGGTCGAACGCCTGGTACACAAGACGCCGGCCGGCCAGCCCGTTTCCGGCCTGCATGAGATCGGCTTCTTCCAGAAGCAGGTCAAAATCGTGCTGCGAAACTGCGGCGTGATCGACCCGCTGCGGATCGAGGAATACATCGCCCGCGACGGCTATCAGGCCCTCGGCAAGGTCCTGACCGAGATGACGCCCGAGCAGGTCATCGCCGAGATGAAGAAGTCCGGCCTGCGCGGCCGCGGCGGGGCCGGCTTCCCGACCGGCTTGAAGTGGGAATTCACCCGCAAGAGCAAGGGCGACGTCAAATACATCCTGTGCAACGGTGACGAAGGCGACCCCGGCGCATTCATGGACCGCAGCGTCCTGGAAGGCGATCCGCACAGCGTAATCGAAGGCATGGCCATCGCCGCCTACGCCATCGGCGCGCACCAGGGCTTTGCCTATATCCGTGCCGAATACCCGCTGGCGGTCGAGCGTTTCCAGCACGCCCTCAAGCAGGCCCGCGACTGCGGCTTGCTGGGGAAGAACATCATGAACAGCGGCTTCGATTTCGATATCGAAGTCCGCATGGGTTCCGGCGCGTTCGTCTGCGGCGAGGAAACCGCCCTGATGACGAGCATCGAAGGCAACCGCGGCGAGCCGCGTCCACGGCCCCCCTTCCCGGCCGTCAAAGGCCTGTGGGACAAGCCGAGCTGCCTGAACAACGTCGAGACCTTCGCCAGCGTGCCGGTCATCATGCACAAGGGCGCCGACTGGTACGGCTCCTACGGCACCGAGAAGAGCAAGGGCACCAAAGTGTTCGCTCTGGCGGGTGCGGTCAACAACACCGGCCTGGTCGAAGTGCCCATCGGCATGCCGTTGGGCGAGATCATCTACGACATCGGCGGCGGCATTCCGGGCGGCAAGAAGTTCAAGGCGGCCCAGATGGGCGGCCCGTCCGGCGGCTGCATCCCGAAAGAGCACCTGAACGTTCCGGTCGATTACGAGTCGCTGACCGAACTGGGCGCGATCATGGGCTCCGGCGGCATGATCGTCATGGACGAGGACACGTGCATGGTGGACGTGGCCCGCTTCTTCCTGGACTTCTGCCAGGATGAGAGCTGCGGCAAGTGCCCGCCGTGCCGCGTCGGCACCAAGCGCATGCTCGAAATCGTGAGCCGCATTTGCGAAGGCCTGGGCGAGGAAGGCGACGTCGAGAAGCTGATCGAGCTGGGCAAGACCATCAAGGACACGGCCTTGTGCGGGCTGGGCCAGACCGCCCCGAACCCGGTTCTGTCCACCATTCGGTATTTCCGCGACGAGTACGACGCCCACATTCGCGAGAAGCGCTGCCCGGCCGGCGTGTGCCCGTCACTGGTGCGGGCCCCCTGCCAGAGCGCTTGCCCGGCCGGCGTGGACGTGCCAGGCTTCGTTTCGCTGGTGGGCGAAAAGCGGTACGCCGAGGCCTTGGCGCTGCATCGCAATCGCAACCCGTTCGCGTCCGTCTGTGCCCGCGTGTGCTTCCACGCCTGCGAGGACAAGTGCCGCCGCGGCAGCCTCGACGAAGCAGTCGCCATTCGCGGCGTGAAACGCTTCATGGCCGAACAGGAAGTCACGGTTCAGCTCCCCACGGTGCGGGACAATGAGGAAAACGCCCGCCGCAAGATCGCCATCATCGGCGCCGGCCCGGCCGGCCTGTCGTGTGCGTACTTCCTGGCGCGGCTCGGCTACCGCCCGAAGGTGTTCGAGGCCGAGTCACAGCCGGGTGGCATGCTGGTACAGGCGATTCCGGCCTACCGCTTGCCGCGGCAGGAATTGGCCCGCGAAATCCGCATGATTGAGCGGCTCGGCGTGGACATCGAGCTGAACATGCGTCTCGGCCGAGACTTCACGCTGGAGAGCCTCCGCAAGGACGGCTACGAGGCCGTATTCCTCGCCGTCGGCGCCCCGCAAGGCTCGAACCTGGGTATCCCCGGCGAAGAGACCGACGGCGTGGTCGACGCCCTGCGGTTCCTCCGCGAGTACAACGTCCGCGGCACCGCCCAGGTCGGCAAGAACGTGGTCGTTATCGGCGGCGGCAACTCCGCGATCGACGCCGCTCGGACGGCAGTCCGCCTGGGCGCCGAGTCGGTTACCGTGCTCTACCGCCGGACGCGTGCCGAAATGCCCGCCTTCGCCGAAGAAATCGACGAAGCCGAGCACGAAGGCGTGCGGATCGCGACCCTGGTCGCCCCGCTTGAAGTCGTGCAGAAGAACGGCAAGGTCACCGGGCTCAAGTGCCGCCACATGGTCCTGGGCGAGTTCGACCGCAGCGGGCGTCGCCGGCCGGTCGACGGCAAAGACGAAGACTTCGTCGTCCCGGCCGACATGATCATCGCCGGCATCGGACAAAAACTCGACACGGCCGAAATCTTCAACGGCCAGGCCCTGAAGGTGAATCGCTCCGGGTTCATCGCCGCGGACCGAATCACCGGCCAGACCTCAGTGCCGTGGATTTACGCCGGCGGCGATGCGGCCGTCGGACCCTGGTCGGTTGTGGGCGCCATCGCGGATGGCGAAAAAGCGGCTGTGGCGATCGACAAGATGCTCACCGGGGCCGAGCACGCCTTCTGGCGTGAGAACCAGCAGCCGGACACCGAGTTTGACCCGGACGCCGATCCGGTGCAGTACCCGCGGGCCAAGCAGGCCATGATTCCGGTGAGCAAGCGCAAGAACAACTTCCAGGAGGTCGAGCTGTCCTGGTCGGAGGCCGTGGCGCGGCGCGAAGCCAAGCGTTGCCTGCGGTGCGACTACCGGGCGCCGGCGGGTTCCGAAGGTAAAGTTCCGCCCTGCAAGCAGTAAGGGCAAGAGGACTGATACATGCCAAAGCTTACGATTGACAACATCCCCGTCGAGGTTCCCGAGGGAACCAGTGTCCTGGAAGCGGCCCAAAAGGCCGGCATCCGGATTCCGACGCTGTGCTATCTTAAGGACGTGCAGGCCATCGGCGCCTGCCGCGTGTGCACGGTGGAGATCAAGGGCGCCCGTACGCTCGTGGCCTCTTGCTCCCAGCCCGCGACTGAGGGCATGGAAGTAAAAACCAACACGCGCCGCGTGCGCCAGGCGCGCCGCACCGTCGTCGAGCTTCTCCTCTCCGAGCACGACGGCGACTGCCAGACCTGCAACCGCAGCGAAGACTGCGAGCTGCAGGCCGTGGCGCGTGAGCTCGGGGTTAAGGACATCACCTACCCCGGCGCCAAGGCCGCTCGCTTCCGCGACACCAGCACGCCCGCCCTGACCCGTGACACCGCCAAGTGCATCGCCTGCCGGCGTTGCGTGACGGTCTGCAACAACGTCCAGGGCGTCGCGGCCCTGTGGGCACAGAACCGCGGGTTCAAGACCGTCATCGGTCCGGCCTTCTGCCAGAACCTGGACGAAGTCGTGTGCGTGCAGTGCGGCCAGTGCGGGGCCGTGTGCCCGGTCGGCGCCATCACCGAGAAGGACCACATCGCGGCTGTCTGGGAAGCCTTGGATGACCCCAACAAGCACGTTGTGGTGCAGACCGCTCCGGCCATTCGCGCCGCCCTGGGCGAGTGCTTCGGCTACCCGCCCGGCACGCGCGTTACCGGCAAGATGACCGCGGCCCTGCGGCGTCTAGGTTTCGATGGCGTGTTCGATACGAACTTCACGGCCGACCTGACCATCATGGAAGAGGGCACTGAGCTGCTCATGCGGCTCAAGCATGCCCTGGTTGATTCCAAGAAGGGCGGCAACGGCCACAAGGACGATCATCACACGCCGGGTCCGTTGCCGATGTTCACGAGCTGCTCGCCGGGCTGGATCAAGTTCCTCGAGCACTACTACCCGGACATGACGGCGAATCTATCCACGTGCAAGTCGCCGCAGCAGATGTTCGGCGCGGTCGCCAAGACTTACTACGCCCAGAAGATCGGCAAGAAGCCGGAAGACATCTTTGTGGCGTCGGTCATGCCTTGCACCGCCAAGAAGTACGAGTGCCAGCGGCCTGAGATGAACGACAGCGGCGTGCAGGATGTCGACGCGGTCCTGACCACTCGCGAGTTGGCCCGCATGATCAAGCAGGCCGGCATCCGCTTCGAGCAACTGCCGGATGAGAAGATGGACGCCCCGCTCGGTATCTCGACCGGCGCCGCCGACATCTTCGCCAATACCGGCGGCGTGATGGAAGCGGCCCTGAGAACCGCTTGGGAAATCGTGACCGGCAAGCCATTGCCGTTCGAGAATCTGCACGTGAAGCCGATCGCCGGCCTCGAAGGCGTCAAGGAAGCTTCCGCAAAGATCACCGGCGCCAAGCCGGAGTGGTCGTTCCTCGAAGGCGCCGAGCTGAAGGTCGCGGTCGCCCACGGCCTGAGCAACGCTCGCAAGGTCATCGAGGCGGTCCGCAGCGGCCAGAAGCAGTATCACTTCATCGAAGTGATGACCTGCCCCGGCGGTTGCATCGGTGGCGGCGGCCAGCCGCGGCTGACGACGAACGACCACCGCCTGGCCCGCATCAGGGCGATCTACGAGGAAGACGAGCATCGCGAGCTGCGCAAGAGCCACGAAAACCCGGCGGTTATGCAGCTTTACAAGGAATTCCTCGGTCAGCCGCTAGGCGAGAAGTCGCACAAGCTGCTGCACACGAAGTACGTGGCCCGTACTAGGGTTTAAGAATCGATTCCGAGCCCAAGCGCCAGCGAGGGTAAGGATCGACGGTAAACGAATAAGCCAGGCGCCTCCAAACTCCCGTTTGGCAGGCGCCTCGCTCTTTTGCGCCCCGCGTCGCGACGCCGCGGCAAGCCTGATAAAAACCGCAATCAGCGACTCCCGGCACGTGCTTCTTCCGCGCGACCCTAAAAAGCCTGAAACACCGCATTTTTTCGAAAGTTTTTATGGGGAGCCGGCCGATAGAACTTTTGAGCGAGCGGGCTGTTGCTAAGCTGCCGCCGATGGACCGGCGGGCGGCTTGCCAGCATTGATCTGTAACCATCACGGAGGAGCATGAGCGGAATCGCTATCCGCGGGCCGCGCGAGTGCGCGGTGATGGGAAGGTGTGTGTCAGCATGATAGAAATTGCCCTTTCCTGTGCTCGTCCAGAAGAGTGCGGTGGCCACCTCCGCGACCGCCGCGATGTCAATTACAGGACTCCGGACAGCAAAGCCCCCGGCAAGGCGCTGGATCAGGACCGCGTCGAGCTGTCGGCCGGCGCCCACCGGGACGATGCGGCCGCCCCGGCGGTTTCAAACGACCGCCTGGCGGAGCTTCGAATGCGCATCGCGGAGGGCCGCTACCTCACGCCGGACAAGATCGACTACGTCGTAGACCGCCTGAGCGAAGAGTTAGTCGGGCGCTCACACTCGGCGTGAAATTCGCTCTAACCTGAAGGCACGACCTCAGTGCCAACGCCGGCGGATGGCGTCGGGACATGCGGCGCCGCTGTTCCTCCCAGCAAAACTCAAAGCTCGAATACCTACGGCCGCTTCGGCTTCTCGCCTTCGCTATGCGCCTTCCGCGCATCGTCGCGGATCTCTCGCAGCAACCCCGCAATCTCATTCAGTTTCGCGTTCATCGCCTCAAACTGCTTGATCATCTCCAGTCGCTGCGCCCCGGCATCCGGCGGCGACTGTGCCAGCGCGACCGGCGGCGACGAGAGCTGGCTCCACACAACCAGAATTAATAAGGCAGTGGCGGCGGCGAGCAAGCAGGCGCGCCACGAACTAGCGATGTTTTGTCTCATCGAGTCTTCTCCGCTAGGAACGGGCCAACGCTCAGAATCCGGGGCATACCCATGAAGTCTGGGCGGTACGCTCAGAATCCGGGACGTTCACGCCCACACTCCGGGGCGGCACGCCCGGCTCTGCTCCGCGCTTCGCCTCCTACGCCTTCGCCGGGCGGGCGATGCGCAGCCCCAGCTCATCAAGCTGATCTTGTGTGACCGGGCTGGGGGCCTCCGTCATCGGGCACGTCGCCCGGGCCGTCTTCGGGAAGGAGAACACGTCGCGAATGTTGTCTCGGCCTGTCAGCAGCATCACGGTCCGGTCCAGCCCCAGCGCAATTCCGCCGTGCGGCGGCGGGCCGTACTTCAACGCTTCGAGCAGGAACCCGAACTTAAGCTGCTGTTCCTCGGGACTGAGGCGCAGCAGCTTGAACACGCGTTCCTGCACATCACTGCGATGGATACGGATACTGCCACCGCCCAGCTCGATGCCGTTCAGCACCACGTCATACGCCTTGGCCCGGCACTTGGACGGCTCCTGTTCCAGCAGATCGAGGTCCTCGTCGCGCGGCGCCGTGAACGGATGGTGTACCGCATAGTGCCGCCCCTCCTCCTCGTGGTACTCGAACATCGGAAAATCGACCACCCACAGGAAGTTCCAGCGACCGGCGGGAATCAGGTTCCGCTTCTGCGCGATGACCGAGCGCAGCCACGACAAGTACTTGCAAACGTTAGCCTCAGTATCCGCGGCGAAGAAGATGATGTCGCCCACCTGCGCTTCGGTCGCCGCCATCACCCGGCCCGTCAGTTCCGGCGTGAAAAACTTCGCCACACCCGTTTGGAACACCGGCTGCCGCGGCTCAGCCTGCCCCTCCGGCGCCGCGACCTTCACCAGCGGCAGCCCGCCGGCGCCGATGCCGCGCATGGCCTCGGTCAGCGTATCAGTCTCCTTGCGGGTCATGTCGGCCCCACCCGGTACGCGGATGGCCCGCACCACGCCGCCCTTGGCGAGCGCCTCGCGGAAGACGGTGAAATCGGTGCGCGCCGCGATCTCGCTGATGTCCTTGATCCGCAGGTCGTAGCGCGTATCGGGGCGGTCGATGCCGTACTCAGCCATGGCCTGGGCGTACGACATGCGCGGGAACGGCGTAGGAATCTCCACGCCGAGCACGCTGCGCATCACGTGTGCCAGGCACCCCTCCGTTACGCGCAGCACGTCCTCCGGCTGCACGAACGACATCTCCAAATCGAGTTGCGTGAACTCCGGCTGCCGGTCGGCCCGCAGGTCCTCGTCGCGGAAACACCGCACGATCTGCATGTAGCGGTCGAACCCGCTCATCATCAGCAGTTGCTTGAAGAGCTGCGGCGACTGCGGCAAGGCGTAAAAGCTGCCGATCTGCAGGCGCGACGGCACGAGGAAGTCGCGCGCCCCCTCCGGCGTGCTCTTGGTCAGAAAAGGCGTCTCGATCTCGATGAAGCCCTGCGTGTCGAGGTAATCGCGCATGGCCTTGGCGATGCGATGCCGCGTGATCAGCGCCTGCTGCATGGGCGTGCGGCGCAGGTCCAGATAGCGGAACCGCAGCCGCGTCTCTTCGTTCGTGTCGATCTCGTCTGCGATTTCGAAGACCGGCGTCTTCGAGGTCGAAAGAATCTCGACCTCGCGAACGAGCACCTCAACCGCCCCGGTCTTGATCTTGGGATTAACGAGCCCCGGCGGCCGCGCCAGCACGTCGCCGCGTACGACGATGCAGTACTCGTTGCGAATCGCCTCCGCGATTTTGTGGGCCTGCGGGTTGGTTTCCGGATCGAACTTGAGCTGCACGATACCCGTGCGGTCGCGCAGGTCGATGAAGATGATGCCGCCCAGATCGCGGCGCACGTCGACCCATCCGGTCAAAATCGCGCTTTGGCCGACCAGGTCCATCCCGACATCGCCGCAATAGCAGGTTCGCTGGTTGTACGGCAAGGCCACGTTACTCTCCTATAGACGCCGGCTACAAACAGATTCGTTATCTTAACACGCCTTGCCCCCCCTCGGATAGAGATTATCGGCGAAGGACGGGCGGGCAAGTTTGCGGCGGAGCGGGCGAGGGGTACAATCCGGCCTGTGGCGGCGGTAAATCTTTCTCCTTAGGAGCACGCTCATGAAGCGGCGAGTGAAATGTTGGGTGGGAGCGGTTGTCGTTCTGTTTTGCACGGGCGCAGTGAAGGCCGAGACGCTGGATTCAGTAATCAAGGCGATCACTGATAAATCCGAGAGCTATCAATCGCAGCAAGCCCGGATGATTCGCGAACAGCATTTTGAGAATTCCCAAATGAAGGGGTCTTCCGAAACGAATACGGCTTACGAGTGGCTCAAGCAGGGCGACAAATTCCTGTATCGCATCGAAACCAAGAGCAAGACCACGACCTCCATGGCAGGGAAGGAACGGACGCAAGAGACAACGACCCTCACAGTTTACGACGGCGAGTACGTCTGGATGCTGTCCGAAATCGGCGAACAGAAGAGAGTCCTGAAGACACGCCCGACCACCGAGCCCACGTTGGCGACCAACAAGGCGTTCTTCGATAGTCTAAAGGAAAGCTTCGAGCTGACATTGCTGCCGGACGAGACTCTCAACGGCCAGGCCACCTGGGTCATCCAGGCCACGCCGCGCCAGCCATCGCCGCAAGAAGGCATGCCGAGTGTGCTGGTCCTGAATTTCGATAAGGACACGGCCGTTAACTTGAAGACGGTGGGCAAGGACTCCGGCGGCAAAGAAGTCATGACTATCAGCACGAAGGACGTAAGGACAAATCCGCCGCTCGCCGCCGACCACTTCGCCTTCAAGGTCCCCGAAGGCGTCGAGGTCATAGACATGACGGACAACCAGCCAGCACAGCCGCAGACTCAGCCGAACGCTGCAAAATCCGAAGAGCCGAAACCGGCGGAGACGCCCAAGAAAGTGCCGGTCAAGCCGGCGGTCCCGAGCAACCCGTAACGGCCTAAACCATGCGCATTCGGTTGGCGCACAGCCCGGACCCCGATGACGCCTTCATGTTCTACGGATTGGCGCAGGGCGCCATTGACGCCGGTCCGTACGAATTCGAGCACGTTCTGGCCGACATCCAGACGCTGAACGAGCGCGCCCAGGCCGGTGATTACGAAGTCACCGCCATCAGCGTTCATGCGTATCCCTACGTCTGCGACAAATACGCGCTGACGGCCTGCGGCTCCAGCATGGGGGACAAATATGGGCCGCTGGTTGTCAGCCGCGCGCCTATGACCGTCGCCCAGCTTGGCGGCCAGAGCATCGCCGTTCCGGGACGCATGACAACGGCTTTTTTGGCGTTGCAGCTTCTGCTGGGCAAGGACGGTTTCACGCCGCAGGTGGTCATGTTTGACCAGATTCCGGCCGAAGTGCTGGGTGGCCGGGTGGCGGCGGGCCTGCTAATTCACGAAGGGCAGCTCACGTACGCTCAGCAGCGGCTGCACGCGGTAATCGATCTTGGCGTGTGGTGGGACGAACGCACTGGACTGCCGTTGCCGCTGGGTGGGAACGTGATCCGCCGCGACCTCGGTCAGCAGCGCTGCCGCGAGATCACTGACATTATCCGGCGCAGCATTCGCTACGGGTTGGAGCACCGGGCCGAAGCGGTGCGCTACGCGCTGCAGTTCGGCCGCGGGCTGGACACGGAGTTGGCCGATCGCTTCGTGGGCATGTATGTAAATGAATGGACGCTGGACTACGGGCCGCGCGGGCGTGAAGCGGTGCGCCGGCTGCTGGCAGAAGGAGCCGCGGCCGGGCTAGTCCCGCCCGTATCCCGGCTAGATTTCATAGACTGAGTCGTACGCGCACAGGCCCGATGGACCGGCCGGACGGGTGAACGGGCGGGTGGCCGGGCGGGTGCCATGCCCAAGCTGTAAGCGCGGGCATGCCTTTCGTCGTAAACCGCTATCACAACTCGCGACGGGACCATGTCCGGAAATCGCCTTCTAATGACTGACTGAGCCCGATAAACCGAGAATGGGTTTCGGCGAAGTCGTCGCCGCCTCACCAACTTGAGCTAGCGCTCGAAGTCACGCCTCCGACTTCTCTTTTTTTCTTGCCAACGCGGCGCACGATTGGCACAATCGAGTAGGCTCAGCCACCTACCCGCAACCGTCAGGAGGAGAGAGACGTGTCAACGGTCAGTAAGCTGTGCGCAATCGCGGTATGTGCCTTCGTGGTCGCGGCCTGGCCTGGCCAGTCCCTCGCGGCCGTTTCTTTTTACGGCGCCCCATTGCAGATCGAGGTGAGCAGCTCACTCGGCACGGGCTCGTACACGGTCGAACTGGAGGACTTGACGTGGAACCCGACGTCGCAAAGCGCGCTTTGGGTTCGCAACACGCCACTGCAGATTACGGACGAAGCCTCCGGGCAACTGCTGGCGACATTCAACAGCCTGACGCTCCGGCTCATACGCGGCAGCCGAATCGACATAATTGCGAACTGTCGGGCCGGCGCGGCCGACACCACAGTCGAGTTGCACTCTGGGCATCTGGGCTTCACGACCATCTCGGCCGCGGCGGCGCTGGGGATGGCCTCGGCAACGGTAAACATTGCGGACTTGGACGGTGACGGGGCCGCAGTGACCTGCGTCGGCCCAGCCGGGACCGGCATTCATCGGTCGTACATCAACCAGGCCCTCGGCTCGGGCGCGATGTTTTCCTCGCTGCTCGGATCGATCGCGGTCGGACCGGGTGCATCGGGCTCGGCCATTCAAACTGACCCGGCCTCCGGGTACCGCGCGGTGGGCGCGGCAGTCAGCAACATGCGCGTGCTGGTGGCGTTTTCCTTGACGGCCAACGACCTGGCCGGCCTAAACTCGATCTTTGCCATTCAGCCGCTGCCGGCGGATGTCGCTTTGGATAGTGATGGTGACGGCCGCCCGGATTTCATCGACGGATGCCCTACTGATCCGGCCAAAATTGGGCCGGGCGTGTGCGGCTGCGGCGTGGCGGACATCGATACAGACGCAGACGGCGTACCGGACTGCATCGATAACTGTCCAACAATTCCGAATCCTGACCAGGCGGATTCGGACGGCGACGGCATTGGCGACGCTTGCGACGAGCTGGAGATATCAAAAGGCCCGGTGGAGCCGCTGCCTCCGGATGGAGCTGGCGAACATGGCCATTCCGCTACGGACGCTGCCGAAGCGCAGCCGGCCTCCGGGAAGGACTCCGGGAGCATAGGGGGTGGCGGCAGCGAAGGCTACGGAACGGGAAGCGCGCTCGATGATGATATACCTCCGTCGGACGCGGAGCTGATAGCCGTTTTTCCGGCTTGCGGCCCGACGGCGTTCGCTTCAGTCTGGCTGACGGTTCTCGGCATGGATGCCATGCGTTCGCGGCGGCGGCGGTAAGGGCCCGCCATATCACGGCGACCGAGCTCCGCGCAAGGGCGAAACCGGCGGGTTAGAATAGCCGCCCATGCACCGTGACGCGCCGTGCGCGGCGCCCGCCAACGTAACGCGCCAGAATCAGCCTGCTACGGCGCTGCGCGCTCGTGCAGCCGCGCGAGCCGGAGTGCTCTACGGCGTGGCGGCCTATGGTTTGTGGGGGATATTCCCGGTCTATTTCAAGGCGGTCCAGAGCGTCCCGCCGATGGAGGTGCTGGCCCATCGGATACTCTGGTCGGTTGTGTTCCTAGCGCTGCTGCTGGCGGTGGTGCGGAACAACGGGACAGTCGCGGCCGCAATCCGCTCGCGACGGGTGCTGATAATACTGTGCGTGACGGCGCTGCTTATCGCGTCGAACTGGCTGGTGTTCATCTGGGCGGTGGCCAACGGGTATCTCCTGCAATCGAGCTTAGGGTACTTCATCAACCCGCTCCTAAGCGTGCTGCTGGGACTGGTCTTCTTGCGAGAGCGGCTGCGGCGCTGGCAAACGGTGAGCGTCGTGCTGGCCGGCGTAGGGGTTGTGTATCTGACGATCGCGTCGGGCGAGGCGCCGGGGATTGCGTTGGCGCTGGCGGGAACGTTTGCAATCTACGGGCTATTACGGAAGATCGCGCCGGTGCCGGCCTTGGCCGGGCTGGCAGTCGAGACGGCCATCCTCGCGCCCCTAGCGTTGGCTTACCTGGTGTGGGAGATGACGCACGGGCGTGCGGCGTTCGGCAGCGCGGGGCTGAAAATGAATCTGCTGCTGATGGCGGCGGGCGTAATCACCGCGACCCCCCTTTTGTGGTTCACGCAGGCGGCCCGCCGGCTCCGGCTGGCAACGCTCGGGTTCCTGCAGTACCTGGCTCCGACGGGCCATTTCCTGCTGGCGGTACTGGCTTATGGGGAGCAATTCACGCAGGTCCACGCTATCGCGTTCGGCTGTATCTGGGCGGCGCTGATCATCTATTCAGTCGATACGATGCGCGCGGCCCAAGTGCTGCCGGTCACCAAGCCGGAGTAGGCAGATTGCGCTATTGCCGAGCTTTCCTTGCTAAGGCTTGACGGGGGCGAACGACTGCACGTCGCCTTTGCGGACGAAGAAAATCTCGACGCGCCGGTTACGGGCGCGATCGGCGCCCAGCGGGCGCTCGGCGCCGTAGCCCATGACGCCGAAGCGCTCGGCCGAAACGCCGGCCTTCACCAGAACGGCTCTCACTGCAATGGCGCGGTGTACCGAAAGATGCCAATTGCTCGGGTGTTGGGCCAGCGTCTCGGGCTTGGTGATAGGTGCATCATCGGTGTGGCCGACGACGATCAATTCAAAGTCGCGTGGCAGAGCGCGGTTTGTGACCGCCGCCAGTTCGTGGAGCGAAGCTTGTGCGTCCGCACGGACTACGTCGCTGCCCGACTCGAAAAGTTGATCGTTGGCAAAACTCAAAGCCCCGCGGCTGCGGTCATACCAGACGCGGTGCTGGAATTTGGCGACAAAGTTTTGCAAGGCAGCGTCACAATCGGGCGGGAGAATTGAGGGCGGCGCATCCGGGCGGGCCAGGGGCGTGCTGGCGCGCTGCTCGATCAAGGCCAGGGCCTGGTCGCGCTGCTCTTGCACGGACTGTAGTTGCTCGCGGACGGCGGCCGCTTCGGCTTGGGCGGAGGCGGCGCGCTGCTGTTGAGCGGCGAGCTGCTCGGACAGCGCCGCGCTGCGGGCGCGCTCATCGCGCAGGGCGATTTGGGCCGCGTCGCGCTCTGCTTCAGTTTTCTGGAGCTGAAACTCAGTCTCGCGTTGCTGGGCGGGTAGGCAGCCGAGCGGCCAGAGCGCGCAGCCCAGCAACAGCGCCGCCAGATATCCGCAGCGTTTCGCAGGAGATTGCACGTGGTCTCCTCCTCGTGGCTAACCGAGGGACCTAAGGATCGAGGGGTCAAGGGATCAAGAACGCACCGAAAGCGATCTGCGCTTGATCCCTAGATCCCTTGATCCCTCGATCCCTGTTCTTAAACAGGGGCGCCGAGGCCCCTGCCTACCGCCGCATGAAAACGCGGCCGAGGAGCATCCCGACCACGGCCGAGACGACTACCAGGCCGCAAGCCGCCGCCAGGAACGGGTAGAAGTAGTGCGCCAACAGCGTGGCGTAATCGGGCAGAAAGCCCTGCAATACGCCGCCGACCACCGACCCCGCCAGCCCCAGCAGCAATAGCGCCGAAACGAGAAATCCGGCAAACAGACCTTCGTATTGATCGATCACCTGCGCGCGAAGCGGAGCGACTACCTCCAGTGCTTCGACCGGGGCGGCCGTGGCCAACGCAACCGCCTGCGGCTCAGCCGCGGGCGCCGCCGGTTCGGGAGCCGCCTCGGCGGTCTGCGGCTTGGCGCCGCTTTCGTCTTCGCCGGGGTAGATTTCGTCCAGCAACTCGGCGCCGAGGGAGGTATCGTCGGACTCGCGCGTCAGGTCCAGCAGGCCGGAGCCGCTGCTGCCGCCGCCTTCGAGCGAAACCTGGTCGTCAATCGGCCCGGTCGTGATCTGGGTGGCGGCCATGGGATCGGCGTCGATTTCGAGTTCGTCGTCATCAAACACGCCAATGCCGCTGGCGGTTATGACCGTATCCTCTTTCTTCTCTTCCTCGATCGGCTCAAGACCGATGATGCTGGTTCCGCCGGAAGGGAGCGAAGGCGTGGCCAACTCCGGAATCTCGGGTACCTCAGGCACCTCAGGTTTATCGTCGACCGCGTCGAGCAGCGGTTCAAACTGCTCAGGCGGCTTCTTGCCGCTGCCGGCCAGTTGATCGACATCCTCGGCTTTGAAGAAGATTTTGCCGGCATCGCGGAATTCGCGCAGGCTGCCCTCGCGGACCAATTTGCGGACCTGGTCCTGGGTTTTTCCGAGCTTCTCGCAGACCTCTTCGATGGAGTAAAACGGTTTCGCCATTCAATCGCTCCTAGCGATGTTGCTCATCAGGGGTGGAATCGGGCAGTGCGAGGGCGGGCGCGCTGGTAGGGGCGTCCTGGGCACGCTGCTGCGCCACAAGTTGCTGCACCATGCGAAAATCGGGCGGTGCGCTGTTGAAATCCTTGAGATAGCGGTCGTAAATCCAGGTTCGGGCTGCGCTCAGACGGAGCTTCCGCGCCCCGTTAACGTTGTCGAACTCGTAGCACCAGATCGTGCCCTGGTCGATGTCCAACATGAACAGCCCGTAACGGTTGGCATCGAGCTGGCCGGTGAACGCGTAAACACCGCGCGCCCCCGCCAACGACGGAACCTGTGCCAAGGCCGCCGGCAGCATGCTTTGGCCGGGTTTAAGCCACAGGCCCAACGCGATGGCCGAAAGGGCAATAGCGATCAGCCACAGAACTGGTTGGTTGCTGTGCCGGTCAGTGTTCATAGCCGCCAATAGCGCCTCGGTTCCCTATCCGCCCGCTCCTGCCGCAAACCATGGTAGCGACGGAGGTTGTGGCCAGCAAGGCGCGGGGCCCGGGCCCGGTCGTCCGCCATAGCGAACCTTTTATATCCGTTGCAAGCATTTTACTTTATTCTCTTATTCAGGCGCCCCCGCTGGAAAGGTAATGAAGAACCTTTTATACTGCCGACACGTACTAACGTACGTAGAGCGTTTAGGCGCCGATGGTTGCGCGATACGCCCAGACCGCCGCACGACGCGGCTGGACTTCGCGGCTTCGGTGCGTTACTGGAACGTCCGGGGTTTTGATAATACGTTGAGCGGGAATGCTCAACCGGGTTCGAGAAAAAGGCGCAACATCATACTCCAGGGTTTATAACAGACCGCTAGATCATAAGCGCCTTTCGCAGAGCCCCTGACTTTAACACCAGTCTCGCAGCCGCCGTGTTGCTGGCTTGCTGAATGCCCCGATTCGCCGCGGCGAATCGGAATCTCAGAGTTCGCCCACCATCGCGCCCGGATTCCGGGGCGCGCAAACCGTCGCCCCGCTTGTAGTTACAGCAGACAAGCGGATGAAAAATGCTTACCACAACATACCCTTTGGCCGATGCCGGCACCGGCACGGTCGTGCTGATGCTGCTACTCGGACTGGCCCTCGGAGGCGCCGCGACCTGGGCCTATACCTGGTGGCAAGCCAAACGGGAGACCAGCCGCCAACGCGCTGCTGCTGCCAAGGCCAAGGCTGAAGCCGAGCAGCAGGCCGCCGACATTCTCAAAGCCGCTGAGGTCAGCGCGCAGAAAAAACACATCGAGGCTTTGCAGCGCTTCGAGGCCGAAACCGCCGAAACGCGCGCCGAACTCAAGGCCGCCGAACGGCGTTTGGCCAAGCGCGAAGACGCCTTGGATAAAAAGCTCGAGGTCCTGACGACCAAAGAGCGCAAGATCGAGCTGGCCGAGCAGAAATTGGCCGAACGCGAACGCGAAATCGAGCAGAAGAACGCGGCCGCGGACGAGGCCGTAATCCAGCAAAAGAACGAGCTCTTGCGAATCGCCCGGCTGACCCCTGAGCAGGCCAAACAGCTCTGCCTACAGCGGATCGAAGGCGAAGTCGAGCGCGAGGCGGGCGAATTGGTTGACCGGATCATCTCGCACGCCGAAGAGAACGCGCGCGAGAAGGCCCGCTACATAACCATCACCGCCATTCAGCGCTACGCCGCCGAGCACACCTGCGAAACTACCGTCGCCACGGTGGACGTACCTTCCGACGACATGAAGGGCCGGATTATCGGCCGCGAGGGGCGCAACATCCGGGCGTTCGAAAAATCGACCGGCGCGACGGTTATCGTCGATGACACGCCGGGGATCGTAAGCGTCTCCTGCATGGACCCGGTGCGTAAGGAAGTTGCCCGCCTGTCGCTGGACCGCCTGATTCGCGACGGCCGCATTCACCCCACGCGCATCGAGGAACTCGTGGCCGAGGTGACCAAGGAGGTCGACCAGCGGATCATCGAGGCCGGCAAGGCCGCCGCGGCTGAGGTCAACGTGCAGGGCATACACAAGAAGATCATCGAGACGCTGGGCCGCCTGCAATATCGCACCAGCTACGGCCAGAATGTTCTGCGGCACAGCATCGAGGTCTCGTTCCTGTGTGGCATGATGGCCGATGAGCTCGGGCTGGAAGGCCCGCTAGCCCGGCGCTGCGCCCTGCTGCACGACATTGGTAAGGCTCTCGATCACGAGCACGAGGGGGCCCACACGCGGACCGGCTACGAGTTCGCCCGGCGCTTCAATGAACCGCCGGCGGTGCTCAATGCCATCATCGGGCATCACGGTGACGTGGCGGCCACGCACCCGTATACGCCGCTGGTGGCCGCGGCGGACGCCATCAGCGCCGCGCGCCCGGGTGGCCGGCGCGAATCGCTGGAGCGTTACATCAAGCGTCTGCAGGACCTGGAGAACATCGCGACCTCGTTCTCAGGCGTTGACTTGGCGTATGCCATTGAGGCCGGCCGCGAAGTGCGCGTGATCGTCGACGCCTCGTCGGTGGACGATTCGGCGGCTCTGAAGCTGGCCCGCGACGTCGCCAACAAAATCGAGCAGGATATGGTGACGTTCCCCGGCGAAATAAAGGTGACGGTGCTGCGCGAACTGCGCGCTACCGAATACGCCATTAGCGGCCGCCACCGTTCTAACGGCTCCGCGAACGCGTCGTAATTTGCACTTAAGCCGGCGGTGCGGGTGGCCCAGGAGCTCGCTCAATCCGTTCGACGCTGATATCGCGGTAGTAGCCTTCGGAAATGAACTTCGCGCAGTCCGCTTGCGCTTCGTTCTCGGTGTCATAGCTGCCGAGCGTCACGCGCAAACCATCCTTTGACTTCGCGCGTACGCGCCACTGCTTGGGTTCACCCTGCCATTTTGTGTTCATGCCCGAATCCTGGAACGCCCGGCCCGTGTGCCGGGCCTTGGGCGGCAAAGCTCGTCGCTGCGCAAAATTGTATAAAGAAGGGGGAGGACGGAGTCCGGCCTCCCCTTTCAGTGGTTTATGACCGTTTTAGTAGCGGCTGCGACCGCCACGACCGCCCCCGCCGCCGTAGCCGCCACGACCGCCGCCGCGATCCGGACGCGGCTTGGCCTCATTTACTGTCAGGGCCCGCCCGCCGTGCACCTGCCCGTTCAAGGCAGCTATGGCGGCCTCGGCGGCCTCACCCGACTCCATCTCTACGAAACCAAAACCTTTGCTTCTACCGCTCTCGCGGTCTTGGATCACCTGCGCGCTCTGCACCGTCCCGTGCGCCGCGAACAGCGCCTCCAGATCGGAGCTGCTAACGTTGTAGCCCAGGTTACCCACATACAGTTTCTTGCTCATCGTTTTCTCCTATCGATGGCATTGTTGACCCGATCTTTTGCTTTCAGGGTCGTTGAAAGCGGCCGCAAATTCCGGCCGGGAAGGAAGGAAGCGCTCTCAGCAATCGGGACTTGAACACACGTCAGGTAACGCGAGCTTCAGCGAACCAACCGCCGATATTGTAGGCCACCGGAGAAAAAAATTCACCTCTGCGGATTTTTTTCTCGCTTCAGAACCATGATGCGGCGCTCGGTCATCTCCTCGATGGCGTAGCGCACGCCTTCGCGCCCCAGGCCGCTGTCCTTAACGCCGCCGTAGGGCATGCTGTCCACGCGCGTGCTCGGAACGTCATTGATGACCACGCCGCCGACTTCGAGCTCCTCGTACGCATACCAGGCATGCTCCAAATCGCGCGTGAAAACGCCGGCCTGCAAGCCGTAGCGGCTGTCGTTGGCCGTTCGTACGGCCGCCGCGAAATCATCGAAGCGCGCCAGCACGGCCACCGGCCCGAAGACTTCCTGGCAGCTCAGGGGTTGCCGCGGGTCGACGTCCGCGACGTAGGTAGCCTCCACGCAGGGGCCGTGCCGCCGGCCGCCGCAAAGAACCTTGGCGCCGGCCGTTACGGCTTGGGCGATCCACTGCTCGACGCGCTGCGCATCTTGCAGCGTGATGAGCGGCCCCAGCGCGGTTTTCTCATCCGCGGGATCGCCCAGCGCGAGCCGTCCGGCGCGCTCGACCAGCTTGGGAACAAGAGCGTCATAAATATCCCGGTGGATGAGCACGCGCTGCACGCTGATGCAGCTCTGGCCGGACTGATAGAAAGCGCCCAGCGTGATGCGGTCAGCCGCGTAGTCCAAGTCCGCGCTGCGATCGACGATGCAGGCCGCGTTGCCGCCCAACTCGAGCGTCACGCGTTTGCGACCGGCCTGGGCGCGGATGTCCCAGCCGACTTTCGCCGAACCGGTGAAGCTTAATTTCCGGATGCGCTCGTCGGTAACCAGCGGTTCGGCTTCCGCCCCGCTGCATGGCAGAATCGAAAAAGCCGCCTTGGGCCAGTCCGTCTGCGCCACCATCTCGCCCAGGAGTACGGCGCTGATCGGCGTCGCGGAAGCCGGCTTGAGAATCCACGGACAGCCGGCGGCGATCGCGGGGCCGATCTTGTGGGCGGCCAGGTTCAGCGGGAAATTGAACGGCGTGATGAACGCGCACGGGCCGATGGGGAAGCGGCGCACCAGCCCCTGGTAGCCTTCGGCTCGCGGGCTGATGTCCAACGGCAGCCACTCGCCGCCGATTCGCACTGCCTCTTCCGCGGCGATGCGCAGCGTGTCGATCAACCGCGTCACTTCTCCGCGGGCGTCTTTGATCGGCTTGCCGACTTCAACGGTCAGCACCTGCGCCAGCTCCTCGCGCCGTTGTTCGACCTGCCCGAGGAGCTGTTGCAGGATGGCTTGCCGCCGGTGGGCCGGCAGCTTGCGCGTCTCATCGAACGCCTGGGCCGCGGCGGCGATGGCCCGCTCAATGGCGGCGCGGTCCGCACGCGCCACGCGGGCCGCGGGCTGGAGCGTGTACTTGTTCTCTACGACCAAGTCAGCCTTGGCCGCAACCTGCTGCCCGGCGAGGTAATATGGGTATTCTGCGCGCATACCAAATCTTAGGCTTGCAGTCCCGCGTGCCTGTCGCTGCTCATGGGTTGCCCGGCTTCTCCGGTTTGTCCGGCCTGTCGGGTTTTGGAGGCTGCGGCGGATGGCCAGGCAGCGCAGGCGCCTTCCCTGCGTCCTTCAGGGCTTCCTTCACCGCTTCCGGGAGCTCAAACCGTTCCTTGGGAATGTCAACGTTATGCTCGACGCTGCTCAAAGTGACGACCAGCGGCATCAGGCCGGCGGCGCGCTGCCTGAAAGGTACCATGACGTCGTCAACTTTCCGGTGATCTTCGAAGTATATCGAGATGTTTCCCATGCCGGCTCCCGCGGGCATATCCCAGCGCACCAGCAGGTTGGATTTCTGGTCAACGTACCACAGTTCGGGCGGACCTTCCTCGGGGGTCATGATGAGCTTGTACGCAGGGCTACTGCCAACCGTCTCAATGCCGGCCGTTTCGGCGCTCTTGTAGTGCCGGCGCCAGGTTGCAGGGAGGTGTATGTCGCCCTGCCGCGCCGCCAGGGCAGCTTCTTCCTTGTCAGCAATCTGCACACCCATCGGCGATTGCGTCCAATACACCTCGCCATTCGTACCTTGCTCGATTTTCAGCCCTTCCGGCAGCTCAATGATTTGAAGCGATTTGTTAGGTGCAGCTTCATACATCGTGATGTTTGCTTTGTCCGGACCATGCTCATACGTTCCCTTCGATACACGGGTCCTGATTCTGTTGATGGCCGCTTCGCCGCCGCTGGCCTCGACCAACTTGTCGAGAACCGCTTCGGCCTTGGGCAACTTCTCCTCAGCCGCGCTCGGCTTCTGCGCTTGGCCCGGCTTCTTTTCCGTTGCAGGGGCTTGAGCGAAAGACACACCGGCCGCCACAATCGCCAGCGTGGCGAGCCCAACCGCTCGCCACTTAACCAGCCGCGCCACTGTCTTAATCAGCGATCTTGTCATCGACCAATCTCCTTTAGGGGGTAATAGGAACAGCAAGATCATACCTGATTTGTTCGACTGCGCGCAGTGCCGCTGCCGAGCGTTGCAGAATATCAGATGGCTTTTTCTGAAATTCGAATTTACCCTAAGTCTGTCGCAGCAGTGCGCGCGTGATTTACTGGTTAGCCACTGCGCGCAGCTCTGCGCTGTGACGCAGGAGTTGCACGGCGGCCGCAATATCCTGCCCGAAAAGCCGGTCCCGCTCGGCATGCGGAATGACCTGCCGAACCAGGGCATGCGCGGCGCGCGGGCCAACTCCCGGCAAGAGCGGCGCACGAAAATCAATTGCCTGCGCGGCACAAACGAGTTCGATCGCCAGCACGGTTTCAACGCGATCGATGACTTCAAAACATTTGAAAGCCGACGTAGCGCCCATGCTCACGTGGTCTTCCTGCCCCAGCGACGTGGGGATCGAATCGACCGCGGCCGGCCCGGCCAACACTTTGCACTCGTTTACCAGGGCGGCGGCGGTGTACTGCGGCAGCATGAAGCCGCTGTTTAGTCCAGTGTCGCGCATCAGCAGCTTTGGCAACCCGTCCTCGCCGCTGAGTAGTTGGTAAGTACGGCGTTCCGAGATGCTCGCCAAATCGGTGAGCGCAATGGCCAGGTAATCCAGAACGAGCGCCAGCGGCGCGCCATGAAAGTTGCCGCCGCTGATGGCGCCGTCTTCAAACACAATCGGGTTGTCCGTCACGCTATTGATTTCGCGCACGACCGTCTCGGTGAAATGCGCCAATGCGTCGCGAAACGCCCCGTGTACTTGCGGAATGCAACGGAGCGAATACGGATCCTGCACCCGGCCGCAGTCCTTATGCGAGGACAGGATTTCACTGCCCGCCATCCACCGCCGCACGTTTGCTGCGACCGTCTGCGCCCCCGGATGCGGGCGCAATTCGTGCAGCCGCGGGTCCATCGGCCGAATACTGCCGCGGAAGCCTTCCAGCGTCATGCAGCCGATCAAATCCGCCAAATTGGCCAGGCGCGCGGCGCGGACGGCGATATTCGCGGCATAGGCCGACATGAATTGCGTGCCGTTGATCAGGGCCAGGCCCTCCTTGGCTGCCAGCCGCAACGGCTCGACGCCGAGCGACGCGAGCAATTCGCCGGCGGCCCGGGTTTGGCGCCCGCCGTTCGGTCCTGCGGGAACGGTCATTTCGCCGCGTCCGGTCAGCGGCAGCACCAGGTGCGCCAGGGGCGCCAGGTCTCCGCTGGCCCCGAGCGAGCCGCGCGTGGGAACGACCGGCAACATGTCGGCGTTCAAGCAGGTCTGCATCAGGCGGATCACTTCGGGGCGCACGCCACTGTGCCCCTGCAGCAGCATGTGGAGCTTGAAGAGCATCATCCAGCGCACGATCTCCGGCGGCGCGGCCGGCCCCACGCCGACGGCGTGCGAGATGATGAGATTCTCCTGGAGCTGATCGGTTTGGTCCGGCGAGATGCGCTTGTTCTTCAGCGATCCAAAACCGGTGTTGATGCCGTAAACCGCCCCCCCACTTTGCAGGAGGTCCTCCACCCATTCGCGCGCCCGCTCGGCGCGCGCCAGTGCCTCGGGCGTAATTGAGACTTGCAGCGGACACCCCAAGCACGCCTCCAGATCTTTCAGGGTCAGCAGGTTTTCACCCAAGCGCAGCAGAACCGGCTTCACGGATTATTAACCTCCGCATACTTTGCCAAAAGTTGTTTGGTTTCTTCCACGAATTCTCGCAGAGAGGGCACGCCAACTTGCGCCAGCAAATCATTCACCTTGCGCCGCAACTCAGCGCGCGATTGCATCCAGTAATATTCGCGTGGCAGAGCCTCGTTTACCATCCCCAGCAACTCCGCCCGGTCATCGCCCACGCTTAGGCGGTAAACCTGCCCGCCCTCCTCCGGCAGCCGAGCGCAGTACACCCAGCACGAATCGCGCCGCTCATAAGGGCACGATTCCGGGACCAGCGCGGGATACGGTTCCGGGCCGGGAAGCTCGATGCGGTGTATAACGCCCTTGGCGGAATCCAGCCGCAATAAGCCGGCCTCGCTGAACAAATACAGGTTCGTTTCGCCAGGCGCGGCGCCGCCTGCGCGACCGTCCTCGCTGTTGGGCGTTTCGACCCCAAGCGGGCCGACCGCCTGCGCGAAAAAGCGCGGAGCGGTCGCTAACCCAAGCTGCTCCGCGATCCAGCGCGAACTCCAGCACCGTCCGGCCGCGGTATCGATCATCAGGTGCGGCCCACCGCGAAACGCAACCTGGACCATGCGCTCTTCCCGCGGCAGCACACGGATGAACCCGATTTCCGGTAGCTCCGGATCGGCGAAATACTCCCGCCCTGCCAGCAGGTCGTCGCGCCACAACTCACCCGCCTCGCCCCCCTCTTGTTGCACGTCACCCGCCAAATCGGCCAACGCGGTAAAGTTCGGCCGCACGTAGCGATCGAACGCCGGTATGTCCCCGGTGCGGATGTTCGCCCTGAACTCCGGACCGTCTGCGTCCGGGCGAAGCTCGATGACTCGCCGCAGCCCGTATACCCACAGACGCCCGGATGATTCTTCCTTTCCAATCCATGGCCAGTTCAACGGGCCGGGGAACCAATTCGGGCTGGGAGCGGGAATCGCCGCCGATTCGCCGCTGGCCAGATCGCACCACACGAATTGCCGCGCCCGCGTCAGCAACAGCCATTTTGCACCGCTCCGTCCGGTGCGCACCGCCATTAGCGGCCGCTGCAGCCCCTCATCCCGCGGCGGAGTGGCGGCGCTGGCGGCCAGGTACTCGGCCGTGCTGCGCAGCACCGGCACGCCCGGCTGGGCGCCGGCCGCGCCCAACGCCTTGCCGGCCTCATCCGCCGCGCCCTTCGCGAGATGCTCCAGGGCGGTAATCAAGGCGACCGTTTCCTGCTTGCCGGACCAGGGCGGGGCATCGGCGAGGCCTGCCCGCGCGGCAGCGATGACTTCCGGGTCGGGGCGCTGGCGAACGTATTCCAGCAGCGCCATCGCCAGCGCGAACTTGCCCGCCTCGCGTTCCGGCGTGTTAGGCAAGATGGCCAACATGTGCTCGCGCGCCAGCTCGAAGTTTTCCGGCCGTACGGCATAGAGCATCCAGTGCGCGTAGGATGCCAAGGGCGGGTAGTCAGGCTGGTTCACGACCGCCAGCATGTCCGAAACCCGCTCATCTCGCGGAAACTGGTAGAGAAAGAAGGCTACCTGGGCCGCGACTTGCGGGTTCTCAATGATGCGCTCCGGCGGCGGACCGGGCGGCTGGAGAATCGCCCGCGCGTCCTCATAAAAACCGTCCAGCGCGGCCTGCGCATCGCCGCGCGCAAATGGCAGCCAGGCGTCCGTCCGCACGCGTATCCACTTGCGCGCCCCTTGCGGCGTGCGGCGCAGCAGAATGCTGCGCGGTTCGATCAGCCGCAGCGCTTCGCTGACCAGGTCCAATTCGGAAACCATCCAGGCGCACACCGCCAGTACGTTCCCGCCATCGCCTTCACTTAGCGTTTTCCCCAGTTGCAGGCGCGAATCCCACCAGCTCTTCGCCACCCCCTGCAGGGCGTCCGCAAACCGGCCCGCGGGAATCAGCACGCGATGGATCGGCGTGTCGTGCTCGGCCCAGGCGTCGCCCAGCAAGCGCTCAGTCCACCAGCGCCATTCGACGTGATACGGGGCTCCCACCGGGCCGGCCAAATCCAGCGCCGAAAGGCTGCTGGACAAATTCACCAGCGACACCGGCAGGCATGCGTCCGGGTGTTCAGCCAGAATATCGAACGCGCTCTGCGCGTCACCCGCCGTGTAAGCGACTAATGCCTGCAGCAGTGCCGGCAGTTCGGATTCCGGGACCTCGCCCTTCAACTCCCGCAATAACTCGTATGCTTGCTCGGCATAGCCATAAGCGTACAGGCGCACCGCACTGGCGATCGTTTCGCCAGCCGGCGCGCGGTAATCGCACACCACCGGCAGGTCGCTGCGGTTCCTCAGCAACGTTTCGAACGGACCCTCCGCCCGGCGCACGCGCAGCATCGCGCCCGGACGCAGCCGGCGCAGTAACTCCGCCCGGCTGTGTACGCGCTGGTTGTTGACGTGCGTGATCACGTCCCCGGCATATAAACCGCTGCTGTAGTAGTCGGACCGAAGCACCAGAACGGCGTTCTGCGGCGGCCGCAAGTTCTCCAATACGAACCGCAGTCGAAAGCGCACCTCGGGATCGGTTTCCTGCGGCAGCCGGGTTTCCAGGGCGGCGACGATTTCCGGGCCGAGCAACAGCAGTTCCCGCGTGGCGTCCTCGCGCACCCGGTAGTTCGGGTCACCAAGCCGCCCGACCAGTTCGCTGACGTCATTCGCCGATGGCGCCTTTGCGCCCTCCCCCCTATCGCATCTGGCCGCGACCGGCGCCGTGGCCGGCTGTAGCGCGAACGCGGCGCTTTCCAGCAACAGCCCCATCGCCAGCGGGAGAGCGAGCCTCCGCCCAAGCCGGCCGCCAAGCCGCCTGCCAACCCGCCGGGTGCCATGCCCAAGCTCTAAGCGAGGGCATGCCATTGCGCGCAAGCGTACCAGTGCGCGGGCGTGCCATCGGTCCCTGGCGTCAGGTGCGGGCAAACAACGTGGGCATGCCCGCGCCCGCTGCGCGGGCTTGGGCATGGCACCCTTGCCGGGCATAGAACCCTCGCCGGGCGAACCACCCGTCCCCAGCAACCGTCGTCCCTGCAAAGCCCAGCCCGGCATCACCTGCTCTCCGGCACACAGCTCATGGCATGAGTCTACGGGCCAACGCGCCCGCGGTACACATCCGGCCTGTTTTCGAGGTTCCCCTTTCAACATTCGAGTTGGCCGGCCACTACCGTTAACATGGGCCCGAACCAGCAGCGAGGCCAAAATGACCGAACCAGTCGGCAAGATGACCGAACCAGTCGTAACGATCTTCGGCAGCTCTGCCATTGATCCAGCCGGCCCGGCCTACCAGACCGCCTACGACCTCGGCCGCAGAATAGCGCTCGCCGGCTGGAAACTGTGCAACGGCGGCTACGGCGGGACCATGGAGGCGGCCTGCAACGGAGCCTGCGAGGCCGGCGGGCAGACGATCGGCGTAACCTGCAAGGCGTTCAACCGCCCCGCCGCAAATCGCTTTGTACGCCAGGAAATTTCAACGCCCTCGCTCATGGCCCGTTTGGACAAGCTCGTGCATCTCGGCGACGCATTCCTGGTATTGCCCGGCGGTACCGGCACCTTGTTGGAACTCGCGCTGGTCTGGGAGCTGCTGAACAAACGCCTGATCGGACGGCAAACGCCTCTGATCCTGCTGGGCGATTTCTGGACGCCCCTGATACCCCTGATCTTGGCCGAACAACCTGAAGCTCTCAGGCCGCAGGTGGCGCCGACGGTGGAAGCGGCGGTGGCACTGCTGGCGGCGCACTTCGAAGGCAGAGCCAGCACCCCTGACGCCCGCCCGTCATCGGCGACTTGACCGCCCTCGGGGCGCTGCATTACCATCCATCTCGTTCCTTAATGGGAGCGCGGTCGAGGATGCATTGAGGCGGTGTGGGAAAGTTGGACAGGTGTAAGCTGCCGCCATGATTGTTGACTGCCACACGCAAATCTGGGATCCGAGTCCGTACGCCGGCGCAAGCCTGGTGCGGCCTATTCCAGAAACCGAAGCTTCACGCCATTTGGCAGCGGTCGATCCCGTCGACCGGGCAATTGTCCTGGCGTTTAAGAGCTGCTATTTGCAGGCCGAGGTCCCAAATCGGGTGGTTGCCGAATACGTCCGACAAAACCCGTCCAAAATGGTGGGTTTCGCCGGCATTGATCCGAATGACCGCGACTGGCCCGACCAACTGCGGATCGCTCACGAAGAACTCCAGCTCAAGGGCGTGACAGTCTCCCCTGCTATGCAGGATTACCATCCTTCCGCTACCCAGGCGATGCGCCTGTATGAAGCGTGCACGCGCCGCGGTCTGCCGATCCTGTTCGAGCAGAACCATCGCAGTCCGGCCGCGAAAATGGAATTCGGGCGGCCGATGCTCCTGGACGAAGTCGCGCGCGAGTTCCCCGATCTGCGGATCATCATCAGCCACTTGGGCTATCCCTGGATCGATGAAACGCTGGCCCTGCTCAGCAAGCACCCGAACGTGTATGCCGACGTGGCCGGCCTGCTTCGCCGGCAGTGGCTGACATATAACGCGCTGCTGACCGCGTTCGAATTCGGCGTGATCGATAAGCTGCTTTTCGGCAGTGACTTTCCGCACCGCGCCCCGACGGAGTGCATTGAAGCTCTGTACTCTATCAATCAGATAGCTCACGGCACGAATCTGAAGGCTATTCCGCGGGAACAGTTGCGCGGCATCGTCGAACGCGATGCGCTCACGCTGCTGGGCATCGAGCAGCCCCGGCCGGCCAATAAGTCCAAGAGCGGAGCCAAAAGCGGGATCTTCGTGAATGATGATTAGCCAGGGCCGGGCGGAACCAGACAAAGCGTCGCCAAGTCAGACCGCGCCAGCGGGTCAAACCGCGTCCGCCGGTCAAACCGCGCCGGCCGGTCAAACCACGCCCGCCCGTCAAATAGGCGACGAGGCGCGGGTGCCATACCCAAGCGCGCGGGTGCCATGCCCAAGCGCCAAGCGCGGGCATGCCCTCGCAGCCGAACCCATCCGGCGACCTTTCGCCTCGCGCCACCTGACATTCATCGCAGCCGCGGCGCTGAGCGTGCTTGTCAACGCGGCCTGCGCCCCGAATAGCGGCTCACTCTTCAAGCTGAACCTGGGTTCGCCGTTCAAGCTGAGCTCCGATTCGCTTTTTGGGCTGAATCCCGTTTCGGGCATCACCCTGGTGTCTTACAAAGACCCATATTTCCCCGAGCCAATTGATGTCCCGCTGAACGAGTGTACGTACCAGAAGGACCCCCGCGGCGACTTGCAGATCGTTGCCCGCGACGCGGCGGCCGCGCTCGATACGGCCGGTCCGCTCGAACGCCTGCTGCACATCCATGTTTACTGGCAGCCGTACCCGGGCAAGACGTTTTCCAACTCCAGCACGACGACGGCCACGATCCGCTACGTCGTGGCGACGCGGGAGGGGACCGTTACGTACACGGGAACCGGCTTCGCGTATCCCGCCAAGCGGTCGGGTGACGGACTCGAAATCGACTTGGAATCCGCAAACTTGCAGTTGGACACTAGCACGGGCACCGCGCCGGAAATATTGGGCCTCTCGCGTCTGACGGGCAAGCTCTTCGCCCGGCACGATCCCCACCGGACCGTCGACCTCATGCGGCAGGTCGACCTGCTGGCGGCCGGCAACACACTGCCCTAGCCAACCGCACCACTACCGTAGCCAAACCATGATACGCCACGGCACTCGCTAGCCCTGGCAATTGCTAGCCGGTGCGGGTAATTAGCCTTACCCGTGACCAGGTTCCGCGTCGTCTAAAATCAGTGGATGGCAGGTTTTTTCCTGCGACCGGTCGCGCCCTTCCGATTGGATCTGACGGTGTGGGCGTTACGGCGCGTGCCGATCAACCTCATCGATCGCTGGGACGGGCAGACTTACCGGCGCGTCGTGCCGGTTCGGGGGCGGCCGGTCGAGGTTGCCGTCGAGCAAGTAGCCGGAGGCGACGCGCCCCGCCTGCGGGTCTGCACGTCCGAGCGTCGGATCGGCGCGCGCGACCGTGAAGTGCTGCTGCTGCTGGAGCGCGTGTTGGGGCTGCGGGCGGACTTGCGCGAGTTTCACCGGCGCGTTGGAGAGCACAAGGATTTTGCGGCTCTCGTGGCGCCCTTTATCGGCCTCAAGCCGCCGCGTTTTCCCTCCGTTTTCGAAGCCGTGCTCAATGGGATCGCCTGTCAACAGCTCTCGCTGATCGTGGGCATTCATCTATTGAATCGGCTGTCTGCCACATTCGGCCTTGCAGCGGGTGACCAGCATGCGTTCCCGCGGCCGGAGGATTTGGCGGGCCAGCGACGCGCGCGGATCCGGCGGCTTGGCTTCAGCGGGCGCAAGGTCGAAACCATCCGCTGGCTCGCTCGGGCCGTCGTGCGCGGGGAGTTGAACCTCGAGGAATTGGCAACGAAAGAGGATGCCGCAGCGTTGAAGGCATTGCTCAGCCTTACAGGTATCGGGCGTTGGACGGCGGAGTACGTGCTGCTGCGTGGTTTGGGACGCTGGGACACTTTCCCGGCTGACGATGTCGGTAGCCAGAGCAAACTGCAAAGTTGGTTGCACTTGAGAAAACGTCCCAACTACGACCGAGTCCAGCAAATCCTGGCGCCCTGGAAGCCATACCGCGGGTTGATGTACTTCTTTTTGTTACTTAATCATCTGCGCGCGGCGCACCTGCTCGAAAGTAGCTGAGGCGGCCGCTACCGGACCTGTGCATCGCAGGCAGACATTTTCACGTCTTTACTGCGTGATGCGCCGGCTGATACGTTCCGGCCGGCACACGGAAGGCGATCGCCAGGCGATTCCACGCGTTGATCGCGACAATGGCCATTGTCAGATCGACGAGTTCCTTCTCGCTGAAGTGCTGCCGGACCGAGGCGTAGAGGTCATCCGGGGCGTGGCCGTCCTGGATGTTGGTGAGTGCTTCGGCCCAGGCCAGCGCGGCCCGCTCGCGCTCGGTGTAGAAGGGCGACTCCCGCCAAACCGGCAGAGCGAAGAGGCGCTCCTCGCTTTCTCCGGCGGCACGCAGGTCCTTGCTGTGCATATCCACGCAATATGCGCAGCCGTTGAGCTGGGAGGCCCGCAGCTTGACCAGGTCGAGCAGCGCCCGCTCGAGGCCGGACTTTCGCAGGTACTTCTCCAGCCCGTAAATCGCCTGTAGCGCCTCAGGGGCGACATTCTGAAAATGAATACGCTGGTTCATAATTTTGTCTTGCTTTCGGGACCAAGGCCATGGCTCGCTGAAAGACTCCCACCGTCGCGATCATATGCCTTCGTCGCCCGTGCGAGATGGTCCGACCGTCTTCTGACCTGCTTTTCAGAAGCTGCTTGATCTTGCAACGTCGGTATTACCGCTGTGAGCACTGTGTCGCCACGCACGCGCCCTGGGTAGGACGGCTTGGCCTCCGAACTTGATGGCTATGGTAACGCTCGCATCGTGACACGGATTAAGCGGGTGGCGGGTTCCGGGCCGACACGGCCCGGCTCTGCTCCTCTTATACCCAAGCGAGGAGTTGGATTCCGGGCCGAGGCGGCCCAGCTCTGCTACCGCGGATGCCCTGACGGAAAATCGGCGGGCTTGTCCTTCCGGCCGCTGCGCGGTAGGATTGCCGGGCTGAAACCTCGGAGTCCATTGATGTCTCTTGATCGATCGCTGCGCAGGAAGAGTTCGCTGGAACGGCACCGTAACGTGCTCAGCCGGGCCGAGCGCGTTGCGCGCCTCATAGCTGAAGAGCGCTTTGCGGAAGACGCCAGCCCGCTGGGGCTGCCGAAAGTTGCACATCGTAAGGCCCACGCCGGCAAGAAGAAGGCCAAGAAGGAAGAGGCCGGTGCTGAAGGCGCGGCGTCGTCGGCCTAGTGTGCTGCAGCCGCCCTCGATGCTCTTATGGCTAGGACCCGGTCCGAGGCGCCCTTGCGCCGCGCGGCCCGGTGACGTCAACAAGGTCGCCCCAGTCATCAACTTGACGGCCGTGCCGGACAGAAACGCTGCGGCGATCCGCACAGTGACTGCGGCGGGGGCGGTCGATCTCAATGCATGGGTGCTGGTGCGCGGCTATACCCCAGCATGTTGATCTTGAGCGGTTACCACAAAAGGTTGTGAGCTTCGCCGATTGCAGCGTCGAGCCCACCAAGAATTCAACCTGAGTCTGCGAACCGGACCCGCCGCCGCTCGTACGGGTAATCAAGTGAAGAACCCGGCCGGCTCCGCGCCAACCGTCGGAGGCGGTGCGCCAGCTCGCCACGGCGATCGCCCAAAGTGGCGACGAGGATCAGCGATCCGGCCAGAAGCGCGAGCGAGGGAGAACGAGCGCGAGATGCCAGCGAGGACCAAGCGCGTTGTCCGGGTTGAAAAGCCCTGCGCTTGCTCTCGGCTTAGACACGCGGCGCTGCCCGGGGCGAGGCGCCTCGGCTCCGCTCGAATTGACAAAGAGTCGTTAGTGCTTACAGTGCCTGATCTTGCCAGCGTCGCGGGTTGCCGAACCGTGTCGTCCCTGGCACATCGCCAAGGGAGAAACGCTGGGATGACTTCCAGGGTGGCGCATGGTGCATGATCACTTGTCCGTGAAATCGGAAACCGGACGTGCGACGCTCAAGCTGATTGCAACATTGCTGGGCGGCATGTTGGTCCTGATGTCGTTTGTGGCCCAGTGGGCGTTCAAGGGCGAAGTCGCGCCCGGCGACGAGAGCGGCCGCAATATCTACGCCGGCCTGCTGGCCGCCATTGGGGCGTTGCTCCTGGCGGTACCGCTCTGGGTGCATGCCGCCAAATGCCTGTTTGGCGGCCACATGCACATGGACGAGCTGGTGGCGCTGGCGATCCTGGCGGCGATGGCGATCGGCGAGTATCAGACCGCCGGCGTGGTCGCTTTCTTTCTGCTGCTGAGCAACCTGATCGAGTCGCGCACCGCTTTGGGAGCACGCGCCGCCATCGAGGGTCTGATGCGACTGACGCCCACCAAGGCCCATCGCATCCTGCCCGATGGTTCCGAGGAACGCGTCGACGCCCACGCCCTGCGAGCCGGCGACGTGGTTCACATCCGGCCCGGCGACAACATTCCGGCCGACGGCGTGATCCTCTCCGGCGGCTCGACCATCAACGAAGCGAACATCACGGGCGAGTCGCTGCCGGTGGAGAAGAGCAGCGGGGATGATGTCTTCGGCGGCACCACCAATCTGACAGGCGCGCTGCAGGTGAAGGTCACCAAGGTCGGTCACGACACGACGTTGGGCCGCGTGCAAGATCTGATCCTGGACGCCGAACGAACGAAGATTCCGCTGATGCGGATGATTGATCAATATGCGGCCTGGTACACGCCGGTCACGCTGATGATCGCCGGTGTGGTGTGGTTCTTCACGCGCGACATGACGGTCACGATCTCGCTGCTCGTGATCGCCTGTCCCTGTGCTCTGATTCTGGCAACGCCGACGGCCGTCGTAGCGGCCCTCTCAGCCGCCGCCCGGCTGGGCATTTACATCAAAGACGTGAGAAACCTGGAGTGGGCCCGCAAGCTCACCGCTGTCGTTTTCGACAAGACCGGTACGCTAACTACCGGCGAATTGGCGGTGACGCGGCTGATGCCCGCGCCTGGTGTGGATGCGGCCGACCTGTTGCGCACGGCGGCTTCGGTCGAGCAGTTCAGCCGGCACCCGGTGGCGCGGGCCATTGCGGCGGTCGCGCAGCGTGCCCGGGTGCCTCTTGAAGAGGTCGCTGATTTCCAGGAGACCTCGGGCAAAGGCGTATCGGGGCGGCTCGATGGGGAGGTTGTCTCGGTGGGCCGGCGCACGTGGGTGGCCGCGCAAGGCGTTGATTTGGGCTCCTTGGAGGATGAAAAGTACCGCGAGCCGGAAGGCCTGAGCACCCTGTACGTGGTGCGCGGCGCTCAGTGCCTGGGATGGATCGGACTGGAGGACCGCACGCGGCCCGAGGCGCGCGAATCGCTGGACGAATTGCGGCGTCTGGGCATACGCCAGTTGATCATGGTCACCGGCGACCGCTGGTCGGTGGCGCGGCGCGTGGCAAAGGAAATGGGCTGCTCGGACGTACAGGCCGAGGTCCTGCCGCAGGACAAGCTGGAACTGGTCAGCGCGCTTCAGGCGCGCGGGCACACCGTCGCAGTGGTGGGCGACGGCGTGAACGACGCTCCCGCGCTGGCGGCCGGAAATCTGGGCATCGCCATGGGCGCGGCAGGCAGCGATATCGCGATGAACAGCGCCGGCGTGGCGCTGATGAGCAACGACCTGCGGCGGCTTCCCTTCCTGGTGAATCTCTCGCGCGAGACGACCAACGTGATCTGGCAGAACCTGATCTTCGGGATCACGTTCATCCTCGTGGCGGAAGTGGCCATCGTCTACAAGTTCGTGGGGCCGATGATGGCCGCCTTCCTGCACACGCTCTCGTCAGCGATTGTGGTATTCAACAGTGCACGCATGGTCCGCTTTGGCGAGCACCTGGAAGCGCACAGACCGGCGCTGCCCCGGCGCGCCGGAATGGAGACGGAATCAGCGGGCCGCGTCAGCTTGCAGCCGGTTGGATGAGAGTCGGGTGGTTGAGAGACGGCCTACATCACGGTGTCAGCGCTCGTCAGCCGACCTCGCGGGTCTGGAACAGGCTTACGCCCAGCGCCAGCACCGCCAGTGCGTAGAGACTGGCATACCCGGCCACCGCCGCCACTTGCCGGCCGGGAATCGTGAGCTGTTGCGTAATCGGATCGCCCAGCCAGAAGTACTGGAAGTTTGGAACTGCCGCATACAGCAGGCTGTAAAGCGGACCGCGTCCCTCAAGAGCGGGCCCGCCGAAATAATAGTCCGACAGCAGACCCAACAGAAAAATCGCCGCACAGAACATCAGCGTCACGATCAGGCTGAAGCGCGTAGCGAGCGCAACGGCGAAGGCCGTCAGAATCAGCACTCCGCAAAAGACGCTAATCTGGGCGTAGATGAGTTGAAAATCGCCAAAGTCCTTGGACGGCGATTGCGCCTTCCACTGCGGATCAATGAAGAGCACCAGCACCAGCGCCAGCGTGACCAGCGGCACCGCCCACGCCATCAACGTGCTGGTGAAGTGCCAGCCATAGACGTAATTGCCGAAGGCCGACACGATCAGGGCGATGGCCAGCGCCGAGAGACCGAACACGAGCACCGGCTGGTCGAACTTCTCGGCGGCCGTTTCCATGGTGCCGTGGCGTGCGGCCATCAGCAGCACGAGGCAGAGGAAGTAATAGCCCAGCAGTACGGCGCCGGTGACGCCGAGGTACTTTCCGAACAAGAACAGTGGGCGGCTGACCGGCTTGGAGACGACGGTCAACACCGTATGGCTTTCAATTTCGCGAGTGATCACGCTGCTGGCGCTGAAGACGCTGGCCAACAGGCCGTAGAGCAGCAGCGTGGCCAGGCTCACGTCGATCATGACCTTCTTGTCGTTGCCGACTTCGAGCGTGAATCCGGCCAGGGCCGGGCTGACAAATCCGATCCAGAAGGCGGCCACCCACAACAGGACGCTGTAGATAGGCTGCCTGGTGGTTTCAACGAAGGTGTTACGCGTAATTGCCAGAAGCTGTTGCATGTGGGCCCTGTACCGTTCTGCCGTGAAAATCGTGCCGCCGGGCGGGCTCGCAGCTCGGCGGCCAAATTCGGGGGCGCATTATTGCCGCGAGTCATCACCCGGACAAGCTGGGGTACGCGGGCGGGCCGCTGCGGTTCGATGAGGGTGCGCTGGAATGGCCGATTGACCGGCTGCAACCCGGTCCTGCACACCGGACCGGTGCCGCATACAGAAGAGGTGAATCGTGACTGAAACGCCGTTTACCCGCAGTCGCCGGGCCAGCCTGTGGGGTCTGGTGCTGCAAATTCTGGCTGCGGCGGGCATTTTCGGCCTGTCGGAGGCAGCCCAGTCGTCAGCAATGTTCGTGCTCACGTGGTTCGTGGCGGGCGGCATCCCGCTGTGGTTCGTGACGCTGCTGGTATTCCGGCAGCGCGAACTGGCGGCGCTGGAGGCCATGGACCTGGAGGAGCTGCGGCGCGAAAAGAAGGCCATCGGCGCGGCCGAAGGCATGTTCGACGAGGAAGGCGGGGGCGGGCTGGCATACCGCATCGCGGAGGCTCGCCTACAGTGGATGCAGCGCTGGCTGGTGCCGGCCGTCAGCTTGGTGCACACCGCTTTCCTGGCGGGGATGGGGCTGTTTCTGTGGGTCCGGGTGGGGAGCGACCTGCCGCCGCTGAATGCGGCCCATCTGCCGATCTCGATGGTCGTCCTCACCGTAATCATGCTGCTGTTCTTCGTGTTCTCGCGTTACGCCTCGGGCATGGGACGCGAGCCCCAACGGCAGCTTCTGCGGGCCTGCGGGTCGTACGCGCTGGGCAACACGCTCGGCGCGCTGGCGGTACTCGTCTCGCTAGGAGTTTACAAGTACGCCGAGGTGTCTGCGGTCGAGCGCGCGGTCGCCTTCGCGCTGTGCGCGGTGATGGTCGTTCTGGCCGCCGAAACGCTCTTCTCGTTCGTGCTGGAGATCTACCGCCCGCGCATGCGCGGGGCCGAGCCGCGCGCCAGCTTCGACAGCCGGTTGCTGGGTTTGATCTCCGAACCCGGCGGCATAGCCTCGACCATCGCCGAAGCCATGAATTACCAGTTCGGCTTCGAGGTTTCACAGACCTGGTTTTACCAGCTTTTGCAGAAGTGGCTGGTGCCTTTGCTGGGGGCGGGGCTGCTGATTCTCTGGCTGTTGACCTCCGTGGTCGTGGTTCAACCCGGCCAGCACGCGTTGATCGAGCGCTTTGGGCGGCAACTCAACGCCGACGCGCCCTATCCGCCCGGCTTCTATTGGAAACTGCCCTGGCCGGTCGACATCGCGTGCAAATACGACACCGGTAACCTCCACCAGATCAACATCGGCTTCAAGCAATTTGACGCCCAGCCCAGCGATGATTTGCAGCACAAGGCGGGCGCGGCATTGTGGACCGATGAACGCCACTTCGGTCAACAGCACTTCAACTTCCTGATCCCAATACCGCCCGGCCCGCAGGCCGCCTTGGAAACGGGATCGGACCCGGAAGACGAAGCGGCCGGGCTCGAACAGTCCTGGCCCGTGAACACGGTCCGGCTGGACATGGTTGCCCAATACCGGATCGACGAGAAGCAGCTCGCCGCCTACAGCCGTAATTGTGAGAAGCCGCACCAGGCAATGCTGAACGTGGCCTGGGAGGAAACCGTTCGCTTTGCGGCCGCCTGGGACATTTTCTCGCTGCTGGGGGACAAGTACGGCACGGCGGGGCAGATTCTGAAGGGGCGCCTGCAAGAGCGAGTGGACGAGTTGGGCCTGGGCCTGGAAGTGGTCTACGTCGGCATGCAAAACGTGCATCCCGACAAGGTGGTGGCGATCGAATTCCGCAAAGTGGTGAACGCGGAGCAAGAAAAGATCGCGGCCATTCGCGAAGCGCTGGTGAAGGAAAACGAAATATTGTCGGCTGTGGCCGGCGACCGCCGGCGGGCCCGGGAATTGGCCCAGGCGATCGAGAACATCACGCATCCCACAATCGTCCAGTACCAGACCGCGGAGAGCTTATCGCAAGTCGATCCCGCGTTGCTGGCCGGCCTGCGGGCGCGCTTCGACGAACTGCAGCCGCAGTTTTTGAAAGTGATCAGCGCTCGTTGGCAACTGGAGGAGGACAGCGTCAGGCAGCGGGAGATCGAACTCGAGTTCGAATTGGGGCTGGGGCGCAACGAGGCGGAACGCGCCGCGGCGGCCGGAGCGGTTTATGAGTCACGCGAGCAGCTCTTGGCACTGGAAGCCCAGTTGCGGGAAGCCATGGAACCGGTTTCCAAGGAGACCGCCGAGAAGCTGGGCGACCAACTGGCCAACGCCCTGCTGAAAAACGCCGAAGCCGGCTATGCCCTGGAGTTCTGGAACCGCCGCCTGGAGCGGCTGCTGCCGGGGCTGCAAGGCGAGGCGGCCGCCATTCTGGCGGCGGCGCAGGCCGAGCGCTGGATGCAGGAAATGCGCGCCGCTCAGCAGGTAGCCCGCCTGGCCGAAAGCGTAGCCTATCGCGCAGCGCCGCGGCTGTACCAGGTGCGGAAGTACCTGGCGGTGCTCGTGGAAGGCATTCAGAACACGCGCAAGTTCTTCCTGGCCTTTGACCCGGCCGGGCGACAGGTACGCGTGCGCTACCTGGCCGAAGAGCAGGCGGCGCCCGCGGGAGCCGAAATCGAGACGCGCATGAGATGACCTTGATACGCAGCGCACAAAAGCACCGGCTGCAAGCGGCCGGCAAGGAGCAGATATGAGACGCATCTCATTAGGCACACTGGTAACCGCCATTCTGGTAGTGGTGGTGCTGCTGGTGAAACTGACGACCTTCATGGTGCGCTTCTCGGAGGTGGCCGTGAAGGTCCGCATGGGCCAGGTGGCGGCCATCGTCGATAAGCCGGGGCTGTACCCGCGCTGGCCATACCCGTTCGAATCGATCAAGACCTACGATACGCGGCTGCGCACGCTGGATACGCTGGAAAGCGAAATCAAGACGCGTGACGGGAAGAACGTAATCGTAGGCAACTACGCGCTGTGGCGCATCGCCAACCCGAACACGTTTTACATCCGGGTCGGCAATGAGCGTGATGCTGAAGACAAACTGCGTGTGCGCATCAATCAGCGCCGCGCCGCAGTCATCGGCAACGAGAACCTGTCGGCGTTCGTCAACCTCAACCAGGCGGCCGTGGACGCCAACTACGATCGCATTGAAAACGAGTTGCTGAACGGCATCCAGACCGAAGGTGAGAGCGCCGGGCTATCGCTGCACGACGCCGTGCTGGCGGACTTCGGCATCGACGTGGTCAAGGTCGATCTGCGGCGCATCTCGCTACCCGAGGAGACCACGCAGACCGTCTTCCAACAGATGAGCGCCGAACGCCAGAAGGAGGCCGCCCGCTTCCGCGAGGAAGGCAAGTCACGCGCTGAAACCGTCCGGGCCCAGGCCGAGGCCGACCGCGACCAGATCATCGCTTTCGCCGAGCGCAAAGCACAGGAGATTCAGTCCACCGGTATCCAGGCCGCCACCGGAATTCTCAAGCAGATAAATGCCGAAGACGCCGAATTTTTCGAATGGCTCTGCTGGCTGGACGCGCTGCGCGATTCGCTCAGGCAGAAGAGCACCATCTTTCTGGATAGCCGCTCGACGATGTTTGACTATTTCAGAGCCCCGGTCACGCCGCATCCTGAATCCGGAACGGCTTCCGGACGGGATGCGTCGTTGCTGAAGCTGCCGGTGCCCGGGCCGGATTTCGACCCGCTGGCGCCGCGCACCGGCGAGCAACCCGAGTCCAGCGAAGGAGCCGCGCGTGGAAACCCATAATCACAATCCATCCGCGCCAGGCGGCGAACTCAGCTCCCTGCCGGCCGCCGCGCCCGATTTGGCGCAGGCTTCGCTGGTCGGGGCGCTGCGCTCCAGCTTCGCCGTATTGCGGCTGGTCATGTACGTGCTGGTGATTCTGTACGCCGTGTCGGGCGTCTTCCGCATCGAGCCCGGCGAGCAGGGCGTCAAGGTCTGGTTGGGCCAGTTGGTCATCAACGAGGAGAAAGACAGCGAGTTCAACGGCCGCCCGGTGTTTGGTCCGGGCTGGCACTGGGCCTGGCCCGATCCGTTCTCCGAACGCATCTGCATCTCTGGCAGAACTCAAGAGGAGGAGAGCGACACCTTCCTCTTCAAACGCAGCGACAAGGACATCAAGGAGCGCACCGACATCGCCACCATCCGCCGCAGCACCGCGCTCAAACCCGGCCAGGATGGGGCCCTGCTCACTGGAGACAAGAACCTCTCGCACGGACTGTGGACGGCCGAGTACCGCATCAGCGACGCCGCCAAATTCGTGACGCAGGTCGGCGAACGGGTCGAGGATTTCGCGCCCATGCTGCGCCGCCTGCTGGATAGCTCGGTGCTGCGCGAGGTTTCGTATCGCAAGGTCGAAGAAGTCACGCGCACCAAACGCGACATCGTGGCCGAAGCAGTCCGCAGTCGGCTGCAGCGCGAGCTGGACGAACTGGACCTGGGGGTCACCATCGTGAAGGTGACCGCCAACACCATTGTGCCCCCGCAGGTCGCCGCCGCCTTTGACGACGTCGCCAAGGCCGAAAACGAGAAAAAGGCCCAGGAGGACGCGGCCCGGCAGAGGGCCACCGAAGTCCTCAACCAGACCGCCGGCCCGCAGTATGTCGAACTGCTGGAACAGATTCGCGCCTACGGCGCCGCACAACTGGCCGACGCCGATGCCGAGCGGCTGGCCGAGCTGCGCCGCGATATTGACGACACGCTGACCCGCTGTCAGGGGCAGGTGGCCGTGCGCCTGCGCGACGCGCAGGCCAAGGCCAACACCGAACGTGAGCAACTCGAAGCCAAATATAACGAGTTTGTCCAGCGGCTCGAGCAATACCGGGCCTACCCACGCCAGACACTGATCAATCTCTGGACGGAGATGCGCCGAGAGGTGCTGGCCAGCAAGCAGAATGAAATTTTCTGGGTGCCCGAGACGGACTTTGTCGACGTCATCGTCAACCGCGACCCCAACCGTGCCATGGAGGCCGAACGCGAGCGACTGCGCCGCGAGGTTCTGGAAAGCGCTCCATAAGCGGCCTTCCGCCGGCTTGAAGGACGAATGTGAATACCACCGCCGTCATCGCCACCGTCGGACTGACCAAAATCTTCAAGGATTTCTGGCGCCGGGCCCGCGTCAAGGCCGTCAGCGATTTGGATCTGGAGATTCAGCCCGGCGAAATTTTCGGCCTGTTGGGGCCTAATGGTTCCGGCAAAAGCACCACCATCAAGATGATCCTCGGGCTCTTGAACCCCACCCGCGGGCGAATCTCGGTCTTCAACCGCCCGCCCAGCGAGGTGCGCATCAAGGCCCGCATCGGCTATTTGCCGGAAGAATCGTACTTGTACCGCTTCCTCAACGCGCGCGAGACGCTGGACTACTACGGCACGCTGTTTCACCTGCCGCGCCGCCAGCGTCGCCAACGCACCGAAGAGTTGCTCGAAATGGTCGGCCTCAGATCCGCCGCCCGCCGCCCGGTCGGCGAGTATTCCAAGGGCATGGCCCGCCGGATCGGCTTGGCCCAGGCGCTCATCAATGACCCGGATCTCCTGATCCTGGACGAGCCGACCAGCGGGCTCGATCCGATTGGCGCAAAGCTGGTCAAAGACATCATCGTCCGTATCGGGCGCGTGCTGGGAAAGACCATCCTGCTCTCCAGTCACCTGTTGGCCGACGTCGAGGAGGTCTGCGACCGCATGACCATCCTGTATGGCGGGAAGGTGCAGGTGACCGGCCCCCTGGATGAGGTCCTCAGCCAACGCGACCGGCTGCAGATAAGCTGTGAACGGCTCGAACCCGCCACGCTGCAAGCCATCCAGGAGCTGGTCGCCGCGCGTGAGGGCAAGCAATTGGACATCAGCCCGGCGCGCGATCGGCTGGAAACCCTATTCTTGCGAATCGTGCACGAAGCAACCGCGCGCCGCGTGGAAACGGCCGGTTCCGCCACGGCCGGCCAGATCGCTGCCTTCTTGGGCGAGAAGGAACAGGCCCGCGCCGTGCTGGATTCGTTGGTGCGTGTCGACGAAGAACCGACCGCGCCTGCGCCGGCACCGGCCGAGAAAGCCGCGACGGTGGATGACGGGGTACTGCGCACGCTGATCGCTCCCGCCCAAACGGCGCCGCAGGTCGCACCGGAGGCGGCCCGCCCCGAGTCCGCGCCGCGCCCGCCCATGCCGGACGTCGACCGCGGGGTGCTGGACGACCTGACCCAGGATTCGCAGCCGGGAGAGCAGGCATGAAGAACGTGCTGGCGATCGCCCGCCTGACGTTTCGCGAGGGCGTTCGCATGCGCATCGTCCTGGTGTTCGTGGTCGTGCTGGGGTTTTTGGTGCTGTGGCTGCCGTTTACCGTGCGCGGCGACCAGACCGTGACCGGCCAGTTGCAGACCTTCTTGTCGTACTCGCTGGGCGCAGTGGGGTTGTTGCTTGGTTTGGCGGGCGTGTTTCTGTCCTGCTCCACCCTCACAACCGAGTTCCGCAGCATGACGCTGCACCTAGTGCTCACGAAGCCCGTTTCGCGCATCGAAGTGCTGGCGGGCAAGTGGCTCGGCATAAACATCCTCTTGCTGCTGCTGCTGGCGTTGTGCGGCGCGGCAATTTACGGCTTCGCGGTGTTGATCAAGAACCGGCCCGCCTCCTTCGAGCGCGACCGGCTCAACGTACGGGACGTAGTGTGGCAGGCCCGCGTGGCGGCCACCCCCAAGCCGCCGCCCTACTTGGAGAAAGAGGCCCGTCAGTGGGTCGAATCAGAGCTGCGGCAGGGACGCGAGTTCTCGCGCGGCACGGAGTTCGCCGTCGCGCAGCGCCTCAAGCAAATGGAACGTGAATGGCGGAGAATCCCCCCGCAGCACTTCGCGATGTACGATTTCGAGGGGCTGGTCGCGCCGCGCGACCCGGAAACCGTGTTCCAAGTCCGCTTTCGGGCCAACGCCAAGCCCATGCCTCTGGACGAAATGATCGCCATTGATTTTGGCTTCCTCGATCCCGAGACCCATGCCTCGCTGGGCGACGTACACCGCACGCAGGAGCGCGCCAATATCTGGCATGAGTTCCTGGCCCGCGGCCAGGGCTTCATCAAGAATGGCCGCGCCACGCTGGTCGTGGCCAATCCTGCGCCGCCCACCCGGAGCACCGCCGTCGTTTTCGACGAGGAGCCCTGGCTACAGATAATGTATACCATCGGCACGTTCGAGGAGAGCTATCTCAAGGTGCTGCTGTTGATCGCCGGGCGTCTGGCGGTTCTGAGCGCCCTGGGCTTGTTCTTCAGCGTCTTCGTGTCGTTCCCGGTGGCTTGCTTCTGCGTATTGACCTTCTACGTAATCTGCCTGGGCATGCCGTTCTGGATGGAGGGCATCGGGGCCAATCTGCAGTTGCCGGTCGCCTCGGTCGACCCGTACGGCAGCTTCGGGCCGGCCGTGCGGCTGCTGCTGGTGCCGCTGATGAAATTCACGTTTCCCAATTTTTCCGAATACAGCGGCGTAGATCAGCTTATCGCCGGCGAATACGTGTCCACGTGGCTGGTTGCCAAGGCCATGCTTCACACGGCGGTCTACGGGGCCGTGTTGTTGTTCGTGCCGGGCTGGGTGATGTTCCAGCGGCGCGAGATAGCGGACGTAGCGGTCTCATGAGAACACCCCTTTACTGTTGGCGGACATGCGGATGCGTGGCAGACTGATCCAGATCGGGGCTTTGGCGGTGGCGGTCGCCCTGGTTTACGGGGCCACACGCTTCGCGCCGCAGATCGACGCCGGCCGCAAAGAACTGAACGTGTTCGGCGCCGAGGACGTTTCCAAGAATGCCCCACCGCAGTACGCCTTCGCGATTCAGGCCTTCGGCGCGTTTCGCAGCTTGATCGTCAATATCGCCTTCATCCGCGCCGAAACGCTCAAAGAGGAAGGCCGCTATTACGACGCCATGCAGTTGGCTTCCTGGATCTGCCAGCTTCAACCGCGCTTTCCGACGGTGTGGGCCTTCCACTCCTGGAACATGGCCTGGAACATCTCGGTCAGCACTTTCACCCCGCAAGAACGCTGGAAATGGGTCTACAACGGCGCCAAGCTGCTGCGCGATCAGGGCATTCCGCTCAACCCGCGCGCCGTCACCCTGTACAAGGAACTCGCCTGGATCTTCAACAACAAGATGGGCGAGACCATGGACGATTTCCATTGGGAATACAAACGCGAATGGGCCTGGCGCATGCACCTGCTGCTGGGACCGCGGCCACTGCCGGAGACCGCCGGGCCCTCCGACGAGCAACAGCCGGCCCTGATCGACGTAACCGACGACCCGCTCACTGAAGTGGCCCGCCGCATCGCCGAACAGAATGAGGCCAAGCGCCAGGAACGCATCGCCCAGGAGCAGGTGCCTTACCGCACCTCCAAGCCGATCGACGAACTGCTGGAGCGGGCCGAGCAGGACATTGCGGCCGTGCGCGTTTCCCAGCCGGCCGAGTTGGCGCGGCGCGCCGTGTACGACGCCATAAAGGTTATTGACGAAGCACCGCGCTCACTCGAGGAGCTTTACGCCGAGTTTCCCGAAACGCGCGAGATGGTGACGCGCCTGCGCGAAATCGGCGTAGTGCTCTCCGACGACGAACTGAGCGAAGAGGACTACTGGTACGACGGCAAGCTGGCGGCCAACTTCTTCGCCCGCTACCGGCAGCTCGTCGAGAAGCCCAACCTGCTAACGACCATAATGCGGGACAGCCCGGACGCGGCGCAGGAAGACGAAGGCCTCCGCCTCCTGGACGAGGTTCTCGGCGTGCGCGCCGGCAACCCGGACGGGCAGGCCTTGGTGCGCTGCCTGCAGCGCAAAGTGCTCACGCAAGTGTACCGGATGGATCCGGCCCATATGGCGTACGTAATTGAGAACTTCGGGCCGGTCGACTGGCGCAGCGTGGATTTTCAGACCCTCTACTGGGTAAGCCTGGGCCTGATTCGCGGCGGCGAGAGCCCGACGTCGTTCCAGACGGACAGGGTCAATACGGCCCGGCTGCTCTTCTTCGCTCTGCGCAACCTGTTCAACAACAACAAAATAGTGTTCGAGCCGAACCCGGAGGAGCCTTTCCGCTCGTACATGAACACCTCCATCGACGTCGACTTCGTGCCCTCCATGCACCGCGCCTACATCACGTATGGGCCGATGCTCGACCCCGATCCGGGCAACATCACCGGGGCGGGTTCGATATTCCGCACGGGACACATCAATTTCCTGACCGAGGCCGTGCGCGCCTTGTACTTCGCCGACCGTGAGAATGAGGCCGAACATTATTATGCCTATTTGCGCACGCACTACGGCTATACCGAAGCCGATGGGCAACTCGACGAGCGCTACACGCTGCCGCTCCGCGATTTCGTGCTGAAGAGCTTGTACGGTTCTATCGAGACCCTGCGCCAGACCGAGATCGTGATTCGCAGCATGCTGGAGAACGCCTATAACAAGCTGGCCGAAGGCGACGGGGTCGCGTACAACAAGTATGTCAAAAAGGCGCTCGAGTTCCACGAGGTGTACCAGAAAGAAAAGGCGGACTGGCGCACCGGCCGTGTGACGCTGCTGCCCTTCAGCAATTACCAGGTGGACACGCTGCGGCAATGGCTCTCGTTCCCTGGCTTCCGCCCGGAACTGACCTTGCGCAAAGTGCGCTTCTGGTGGAATGCGCCGCTCACCCTGCGGCAGTCCATCTACGACGAGCTGATCCCGGCTTTGGCGCGGGAATGTGCCTACTGGGATTTCGATTCGGCCAAGGCCTTTCCCGAGCCGGAGGGTATGGAGCAGTACCGCAAGGAGCATCCGCGGCGCGAGGGCGAGCGTCATCCCGGAGAGCGGGCCAAGGAACGCAAAGGGGCCGAGACCCCGGCGCAGTCCTTCATTAGAGACTAGCGGGCAGTAGTGAAGACAAGCGGGCGGAAAGGCCTTCTTCCGCCCGGCTACTCGCATTCATCCGGCACGCCGCTTCATCCAGATCGAGCGACGTGGCCGACGGCCATATCGCAGTCGTCCGGAACGCCTATGCTGATATTTGCGTCACGTATTGGGCCAGACGAGCTTGGCCTGCGCGGCGATTTCGAGGGCGAGGAGGCGCTGGCGGGCCGGATCGGCTTGGGGCCAGCCGGTTACCTTGGCATGGTTTGGGTTATCGGGCAGGAGGGCGTCGTTGATGATCGGCGCGGCGAGAACCGCGAGGCCGCGCTGCAAGAATGCGTCCGCGCCGACGTCTCCGCGTCCGTGAAGCTGGCGGTCGCGGAGCGCCGCGATTGCGTGGCCGGCTGCCCAGAGCTCGGATTCAGTAGCATCGCGATGGCGCATTACCGAGAGCTCGGCGTGCGGGTGAGGAACGAAGGCGTCGGGCTTGATGGTCCCATCACTGCGGCGTATGTGACTCCGCGATAAAATGAAACGCGCTAACGTTTCGTTCGGGTCGACCTCCGGCACATCTTGCGGGTCAATCATCAAGAAACTCGGCGCATTAGGTCCATCGTGCAAAAACGCGGCATTACACCGATCATGAATAAACTCGCCGCATCAGGCTGAGGATGGCTTCGGGAATTTCGCCGTAGAATGTTTCTGTACCGCAAACCCGGTTGGGGCCAACCAGGGCCGCATAATGTAGGAGATCGTCGTCCGTGACCGCGACTGAGAGCACGCGCCGCGGTCCCCGGTACCACTCGGCCGAGAAATGTCCGTGCGGATCGGCCGCAATCGTCGGGTGCGGAGCCCCCAGCGGCAGCGCCTCCAGGAATATGTACATGTTCCGCAGGGCGTCCTGCCACACGGGGAGCGCGTCGTACCCGTCCCAGCCGGGCTGGCGGCATTCGGCCCAAGCGGCCGCGAGGTCGTCACGCAGAACGCTTTCGATGCCAAAAGCCGGGGACTGGTGCAGATGGCGACGGTTGCGGCGTGTGGTCGCGTCGATGTACCGGGCCGCGCTGCTGACTCCGTAGCCGCTGATGGCTAGTCTCACGCACTGTCCTCCTGGAAGCGGGCGGTTGCCTGCGGACTGATCAGGGAGAAGAAAACCTTGTTCTTCAGCCAGCGCATTTCAGCCAAGCGCGTATCGGCCAGCGCGTCGTTCAGGGGGATGCTAGCCGTCGTGAACACATCGATGTCCAGAATAAGTCCTAGGGTATCGGTTTCGGGCGGTATGGGCGGCTGCGTCGTCTGGATGACATTGACGCGGTACGGATGGCCAGGGACGTCGAAGAGGCTACGCTGCAGGAACTCATCGATCGGCAGCGGCAGGCCGGGCGGCGTTTGTGGCGGCAGCACCAGGATGTCGTCCAGCGTGCTAAGTTCAACGGGCACAATCCGGTTGATGAATCGCACCCCCAGGCGCTCGATCTCGGACGGTTTGGCCAGGCTCACATGGATCTGCCATAGGCGTTTGGCTTCGGCGGCAAAACGGTCCCAGTTTTCATAAGGGGTCACCCGACTGAAGACAAAGCCACCGCGGGTAAATTGCGCGATGTACCGCCCGTCCGTGGATTCCAGGCGGAAGCCATGCCATTCGTCGCGGCTCGAGACGGCGGCGCCGTCGGGACCGAGTGCGGATTCAAAGTGTAGCTCATGCTGCGTCTTGATCGTCGGATAGTCTGGAAGCGCCGACGTCAGTTCGCGCCGCAGGTCTTCACGCGCAAGCCTTTGTTCGCTGCGGGCGCGCCAGTGAATGACCGCCTCGACTATCGGCGCGCGGGGCAAGTGCGGAAATCGCTCCGACAGGTCCAGCTTGAATACGGGCTGTGCCGCCATGGGCTCGCGTCTCGTACAACACCTAAGATCTTATCCGCCCTCCTCTTGTCAAGCCATCTCTTACACAACGTCGGCGAATATGCCGGGGACGTTGAGGTCAAAACCGTCCGCCAAGCTCGAAGCTCCTTCGACCGGGATGCGCGAGTGCCAACGGATGCGTCGAAGTGGCTCGGCACACGCGACCGCCGGCGCGCCGCGGTTTGGCCCGCCGCGTTTTTGTGCTACAATGTGAGTTTGCGCCTCAGCGGGTGCGACCGGTTGTACCCCGCCCGGCGGGGGCGGTGGACAAACGAACTAGTCGTAGTCACTGTTTTGAAGGGAGTCGCTGCCATGTTGGTACCCTATCGCCCCGAACCATACGTTAATTTCACCGAACCCGGCCCGCGCCAGCAGATGCTCGCCGCCCTCCAGCAAGTGCGCCAGCAGCTTGGCCGCACTTACCCGCTCCGCATCGGGGGCAAAAAGATCGAAACCGAAAAGAAAATCGCCTCCGTCATGCCGGCCCGCCACGAAACCGTCGTCGGCCACGTTTCAAAAGCCGGCCGTGAGCAGGCCGCCCAGGCCATGGAGGCCGCGCTCAAAACTTTCCCCACCTGGAGCCGCGTCGACCCCGAAACGCGGGCGCGCATCCTGTTCAAAGCCGCGGCCATCATGCGCCGCCGCGTCTACGAAGTGGCCGCCTGGATGTGCTTTGAAGTGTCCAAGAGCTGGATCGAAGCCTACGCCGACGCCTGCGAGGCCATCGACTTCCTTGAGTTCTACGGGCGCGAGATGGTCCGGCTGGGTGGTCCGCAGCCGGTGACGCCGTATCCGGGCGAAGACAACGAGTTGCTCTACATGCCACTGGGGGTGGGCGTGGTGATTCCGCCGTGGAACTTCCCGTTGGCGATCTGCACCGGCATGACGTCGGCGGCGATCGTGACAGGCAACACGGTGGTGCTCAAGCCGGCCAGCACTTCGCCGGTCATCGCGGCCAAGATGGTTGAGATATTCGAAGAGGCCGGGCTGCCGCCGGGCGTGCTCAATTTCTGCCCCGGCTCGGGCGGCGAAATCGGCGACTACCTGGTCGAGCATCCCAAGACGCGCTTCGTCTCGTTCACCGGCTCCATGGAAGTCGGGCTCAACATCTTCCAGAAGTGCGGCATGGTCGGCAAAGACCAGATCTGGCTGAAGCGCTCCGTGCTGGAGATGGGCGGCAAGGATTGCATCCTGGTCGATGAAACCGCCGACGTGGAAGCCGCGGCCGAGGGCATCGTGGCCTCCGCCTTCGGTTTCCAGGGGCAGAAGTGCTCGGCCTGCTCGCGGGCCATCCTGCACCAGGACGTCTACGACGCGGTGCTCGAGCGCGTGGTCGAGCGGGCCAAGAAGCTCACCATCGGCGATACGACCAGCGAAGAGAACCTCTACATGGGGGCGGTGATCGACGACGCCTCTTTCAAGAAGATCAACGATTACATCGCGATCGGCAAGAAGGAAGGGCGGCAGGTGCTGGGCGGGACCAGCGTGCCGGCCGGCGGCTACTTCGTTCCGCCGACGATCATCGCCGACGTCGACCGCAACGCCCGCATCGCCCAGGAGGAAATCTTCGGGCCGGTGCTGGCGGTCATCAAAGCCAAGGACTTCGATGATGGCCTGGCGATCGTGAATGGCACGCGTTTCGGCCTGACCGGCGCCCTGTACTCCAACGACCGCTTCCGCCTGGAGCGCGCCCGCCACGAATTCCACGTGGGCAACCTGTACTTCAATCGCAAGTGCACCGGCGCGCTGGTCGACGTGCAGCCCTTCGGCGGCTTCAACATGAGCGGCACCGACAGCAAGGCCGGCGGGCGCGATTACCTGCTGCTATTCATGCAGGGTAAGAGCATTGCCGAGCGGCTGTAGGTCACGAATCTGAGTCCATAACTCCAGCCAGGGCGAACGGCCGAAGGTGTCGTTCGCCCTGTCTGGCGTCTTATGGGTGTCTTGCGGCGACCCGCGCGCGGGGGGCAGAGTGATAAAGTGATAGAGTGATAAAGGGATTCCCGCGGACGGTCCTTTATCACTCTATCACCCTATCACCTTATCACGTCATCGCGGCACTGCTTGAAGCTGCGGCTTCATGCAGTAGCACACGGGACGCTTCATGGCACACTCACGCGGCGCTCAGGGCTCCCAGTCGAACGTCCAGGGCAGGTCCTTACCGTTGCCGGTCCATTTGCTGTTGTTGGCGGTGGAATTTACCAGGTCGTCCCCCAGCGCCACGCTGCCGTTTGGGTTAATCTCGTAGCCGAGCTGCTCAAGGGTTTCGCAGCTCACGTGCCCGTCTACCCATAGGACGTTGGTCCGCCCGGAGTGCCGCGGGTCTGCGGCGCTGCGCGCGTGGGGTATGTCGGCCATTTCGCCGTTTTCCTCATCGGGATTGACCCGCGGCGGATCGAGATTGAAGCCTTCGTTGCCCAAACGCCGGACCGTGTACGGATCGTCAGACGCGGCGTTGTTGCTGTACTCCAGGCGCTCCCATGGCGCGAAGTGCGCCGCCGTGCCCATCCCGTCGGCCACGGCCACCGTGCTGCCGGGGTACCGGATCGAGGACAGTTGCACCGGCCAGTTCTTGTATGCTGATTTAGGGCCGTTTTCATCGCGCAGCCGCGAGTTGCCCAGGAAGTGATAGTTGTACCCGTAGGAGCCGTTGCGTTCGTCGGTCCACTCAGGGACGGCGGGACAGACGTAAGTTCCGTAGGAATAGTTCTGGCGGTCGCCCTTTTCACCGAACTTGTCGTAGGTGTTGCGGCAGGCCTGCGGATCTTCGAAGGGCGGCAGGCCGACGCCGAGGCTCATCATGGCGACGAAGGTGGGACGGAACTTGCGCCGCCCGTGAATCGCGGCCCAGGGATTGCAGTCGTCGCCTTGCCATTTCGGCAGGCGGCTGGGCACCATGGCGTCCCCGTGGTCGTTCGAGTACAGGACGAGGCCGTGTCCCAGAACGTGCAAGTTCGCGCGGCACTTGGTCGCAATTCCCTGGCGGCGGGCGGCGCTGAGCGACGGCAGGAGAATGCCGATCAGCAGGGCAATGATCGCCACCGACACCAGCAGCTCGATTAACGTAAATGCCCGGGAATTGGAGAAATTACGCGGTTCCATGGCACCTCGCTGATGTCACCGCCAGTATAACGCATCGCCGCAACCAAAGAAGACACTTCGGCCCGACAGAAGCTGCTTACAGCCGTTGGCTGCTTCCAGCCGTTGGCTGCTTCTAGCCGTCGGGTGCTTCTAGCCGTCGGGTGCCATGCCCAAGCCGCGTAGCGGCGCGGGCATGCCGACACCAGCCACGCCCCATCGACGCCGTTACCCAGGGTCAGGTTCGCTCGCGTTTTACCAAGGGCATGCCCGCGCTTACAGCTTGGGCATGGCACCCAAGCACGCGCCCACCCGCCATGGCACCCAAGCATGCGCCCCCCCGCCTTTGGCATGGTACCCACGGACCCACGCCAATTGACCGCTGCCGGTATAATGCACAGCAGCATGAGCCCAGGCGTTTAGAAGTCGCGGCCCGACACGTATTGAGAGCCGGATATGAAAGCGCTCGCGAAACCCCTTGTGCGGTTCTGGCTGTTGATGCCGGCGCTGCTACTGTGTTCCTGCCCTGCCCCGCGGCTCGAGCTGGCGCCGGTGGAATTGGAGAACGGCGTTGAGGGCTGGAACTACCGGGAACAACTGGTCAGCGAGGGCCGCCCGCCGCTGCGCTGGTCCATCAGCCAGGGCGACCTGCCGCCAGGGCTCATTCTGAACGACGGCGGCGAGCTGGTCGGCACGCCCAGACAGCCCGGCGACTACCCCTTCACGGTGCGCGTGCGCGATTCGTCCTTCCCCGCGCGAACCGGCACGCAGAACTACGCCATAACCATCCTGCCGCGCCTGCGGATCACCGCGAACCTGCCGAACGGACGGGTGTTAGAGCCGTATGCGGCCACGCCGGCACTAGAGGGTGGCGTGCCGCCGTACACGTTCGAGGCGATTGGCTTGCCGGCCGGCCTGGGAATCAATCCCGAGACGGGCACGATTTCCGGTGTGCCGCTGACGCCTCACGCGGCATTGCGTGTCGACCTGCGCGTCACCGATAGCGGCCAGCCGCAGCAAACTGCTACCGACACTGACTTTTTCGCCATAAAGAACCAGGCCATTCAAATGGTCACCAGCGATTTGCCGGCCGGGCAAGTGGGCGTCGCTTACAACCAGGCGGTGGTCGCCGAGAATGGCCAGCCGCCCTATCGGTGGGCCGTCAGCGACGGCCTGTTGCCGGGCGGGCTGCGTCTTAACACCGTGACGGGCGTGATATCCGGAACGCCAACCGCAGCCGGAACCAGCACGTTTACAATCAGTGTCGTTGACTCGGACAACCCCGCCACCAGCGACGCGGCCGTCTTCACGATTGAGATTGCACCGTAGTCGCTAGTGCGGAAACCCGAAGGAGCGCCACGTGAGCACGCTGACAAACTGCTGTGCGTCGAGGACGACTGTGCTGCTGAAGTCCGGCCTATTGGCGCTGCTGGCGACCGGCTTCTGTACGGGCGGGTCATGCACGATAAACATTGACCATCCCGGCGACCCCGGGGCCGTTGCCGGATACGTGCCGCTGGACGAGGCCTTTCTCGATCTGCGGATCAATGCGTCCGGCGGCACCGCCGAGGCCACGGCCGTAATAACTGACCTGTTGCATCGCATCGTGCGGTTGCGGCAGGGGCAGGGGCAGGAAGTCGCGATCAACGGCCGAGCGCTGGTCGGACCCGACGTCGCAGGCGTTTATCGCGCTACGCTGTCGGCCGCGGGCGAGTACACCGTGACTGTCCGCGAACCGACGCGCGGCGTTAGCAACACGAATTTGCAGCCGCCGCCGGGGTTCTCGATCGTTCAACCGCCGCCCGGCGGAACGGCGTCGCTTTCCGGCTTCACGGTGGCCTGGACGGATTCTGACCCCGCTCTGGATGTGGAGATCACGCTGACGCAGGTGCTATTCGGCGCGGAGCGGACGGTGACGTTTGGGCCGTTCACCGATACCGGCACGCAGGCGCTGTCCGCAGCGCAGCTCGCCGACTTCGGCCAGGGCGCGCCGCTGCTCATCACCGTCACGCGCATCCTCGAATCGCCGGCGGTGGAAGGTTTCCGGAGCGCTGTGGCTTCGGTTGAGATACCGGAGACGGTCTCGGTGACGCCCACGCCGTAACGTTGCCGCCGTACGCGCGATGTTGAGCGTTGGCAGGAGCGCTGCCCTTTCAGCGGTTTGACGCCGGCTCCGCAGCATTACGTCGGCCACGGGGGGCCGGCGCTACTGGCATCCGCTACCGCCTCGGGCCGGATCACGCTAAGCTTTCCTCCATCAAAACAGGCTCGGACCTGCGGGCCGGAGTCGATGGAGGAGCATGTGGCCGACCGTAACCCCGTTACGCGCCGTGAGTTTCTGAAGGGCACCGCCAAACTCGCCGCGGCGCCGTACGTCATCTCCGCGCTCACGCTGGGGCACGGAGCGCGGGCTGCCCCTAGCGAGCGTCTGACGCTTGGAATGATCGGCGTCGGCAACATGGGCGGCGGCCACCTGGAGACGTTGCTCGGTCACCGCGACGTTCAGATTCTGGCGATTTGCGACGTGCAGCGCGACAGGCGCGGAGCGGCCCGCAAGAAAGTCGAGGAGCACTACGCCGCGGACATCTCTTCCGGAAAGTACAGCGGTTGCGAGACGTACAACGAATTCGAAAAGCTGCTTGCCCGCGCGGACATCGACGTAGTCGTCATCGCCGTTCCCGACCATTGGCACGCCATCGTGGCCATTGCCGCCTGCCGCGCCGGCAAGGACGTGTACTGCGAGAAGCCGCTCTCGCTGACGGTCCGCGAGGCGGAACAGATGGCCGCGACCGCCCGCGCCTACAACACCGTCTTCCAAACCGGCAGCCAGCAACGCTCCAGCCGGGAGTTTCGGCTGGCCTGCGAGCTGATCCGCAACGGGCGCATTGGGAAAGTGCAAACGATTAACGTTGGCATCGGCATGCCTTCGACTGAGAAGTGCTTGCCGGAGGAGCCGGTGCCCGAGGGGTTCGACTGGGAGCGCTGGCTCGGACCGGCGCCGTGGGCCCCCTACAACGCCGAACGCTGTAGCGGCGATTACTCCGGCGGCTGGCGGCTGATTCGTGATTATTCGGGCGGCATGACTACCGATTGGGGGGCCCACCATTTTGACATTGCCCAGTGGGCGCTTGGGATGGACGGCGACGGGCCGGTCGAGATTATTCCGCCCGGCTGCGATGGCTGCGACACGCTGACGTTCAAGTACGCCAACGGCGTCGTGATGTCCCGCGGCGGCGCTAACGGCATTCTTTTCACGGGAACCGACGGCAAGATCGAGGTCAACCGCGGCCATCTCAAGAGCTGGCCCGAAGAGATCGTCAAGGAACCGATCGGGCCGAACGAGATACACCTATATGAGAGCCCCGGCCATCACCAGGATTGGCTAAACTGCATCAAGACCCGCAGCCGGCCCATTTGCGACGTGGCGATAGGCGCCAGCTCAGTCACGGTTTGCCATTTGGGCAATATCGCCTCATGGCTGGGCCGGCCTATCCACTGGGACCCGCAAAAACGTGAGATCATTGGCGATGAGGCCGCGTCGCGCTGGCTCGATCGTCCGAAACGGGCACCGTGGCGGCTGTTCCTTTGAGCGAAAGTGTGAGCAAGAGTATGACTATGAGACTACTGACTATCGCTGCTTCCTTGAGCGCCCTGCTGGCGTTTTCATGCACTGAGTCGTCAGTGAAGACTAGGGCGGAGGTTACCCATCCGGACAGTTCCGCGCCGGCGCCGGTTGAAAGGCCGGCGGACTCAGCGGCGCTGCCTGCCGACTCAGCGAAGTTGCCGGCCGACTCAGCGAAGCTGCCGGCGCCTGGCGAAGTTGCCGGGCGCGAAGCGCAGGAAAAACCGGCGCGTCAAGCCGAGGCGCCGTTCGTCCCGCCACAGAACTACGCGGCATTTTTGGACGAGCTTCTGCCGCGCCTGACCGCCGAGGATCTAGCTGAGCGTCAGCAAGCGCAGCGGGAATTGGAGCGCGCCTGCGCTCATGCCGCCGCGCCCGGAAACGAGAGCCGCCGCGCTGAGCTGTGTCGAGCCATGCTTGCTCGGTTGGGACCGGAGACCGCGTCAGGCGCGCGGATTTCTTTCGTGGGACAACTCGAGAAGGTCGGCAAAGCCGACTGCGTGCCGGACCTTGGCGGCTTGCTCGAAGATCGCGATCCGCAAGTGCGCGAGGCGGCACGCCGCGCTTTGCAGAACATGCCGGTTCCCGCCGCGGGCTTGGCCCTGCGCGAAGCACTGCGGAGAGCCACTGCTCCTGAGATGCAAGTGGCGCTTATCAACGCCCTGGCGGCGCGCGGCGAGACAGTCGCGCTTGCAGTCATGCTCGACCTTGTGAACTCCGAGCAGCCCGAAGTGGCTTCGGCCGCGCTCGCAGCCGTAGGCGACCTGGGTGGTGTTTCTGAAGTCGCCGTTCTCGGAGCCTTGCTGGATGACGCTGATACGGCGCGCCGGGCGCCCGCGGCTGACGTAATCGTGCGCATCGCCGATCGCCTGGCAAAAGCCGGCGAGGGGCGGGGTGCGATGCCGGCGTTGTGGAAAATCTCGGGCGATCCGGTTCTGCCGGCCGCCGTGCGCGGCGCCGCGCTGCGCGTTCTGGTTGTAGTTGACCCGCGGCAAGCCCTGCCGCTGGTGCAGCGTGCGCTCGCCGATGAAACCACGCCCGCCTTGCGCCCCGTTGCCGCTCGCTTGCTGGCGGAAATACCGGGCGACGACGTGCTCTTCAGGATCGTTATGACGCTGAACACCTACCCGACGGAGGTGCAATGCATACTGCTCGACGTCGTGGCCGAACGCGGCAGCAAAGGCAAGTTGGCCGTGCTCGCGGCGCTCGACAGCAACGAGGAAATAGTCCTGGTCGCGGCCCTCAAGGCCCTCAGAAAGGTGGGCGACGTGACCGACATCCCTCGGCTGGCGCGCCTCGCGGCCCTGGGCGAAGGCGACGTTCGCGATGCGGCCCGCGGCACGCTGGAACGGCTGCCCGGGTTCAACATCGAGCCGGCTCTCATGCTGGAACTGGACAAAGACCAGGAGGCGGGCATCCGGGCGGAGATCATCAGAGCGCTGGCCCATCGCAACTTCAAGCTGGCGGTGCCGCGTCTGCTGGCGCTGGCTGAAGACGCCAGTCCGGTGGTTCGCGCCGCGGCGTATGAAGCCTTGGGCCGGCTGGCTACGGCCGAGACGAGCGCGCATCTCGTCGGCTTTCTAATCGCAGAAAAGGACGAGGATGCCGCCAAAGCCGCAGAGGATGCGATCGTCGAATTAGCCCAGAGCGATGAGGATCGCCGGCGGGCCGAACCGGTTCTAGCGGCCCTGAAGGACTCCAGCGGGATTGCGGCCGGCCGCCTGCTGCGCGTGCTGGGCCGGCTGCAAGGGCCGGCGGCGCTGGCGGCGATTCGGGCCGCGGTCCAGTCGAGCGACGATATCGCTGCTGACGCCGCCTTTCGGGCGCTGGCCGACTGGCCGGACCCCGAGGTGCTGGACGACCTCTTGCAGCTTGCTGGCAGCCAGAACGAGATTCGGCACGCGCTGGCCCTGCGCGGCTACCTGCGGCTGGTGCGTCTGCCGAGCGAGCGGCCGGCCGAGCAGACGCTCGAGATGTTGAAGTACGCCATGTCACTGGCGCGCAACGCGGACGAGCAGAAGCTGGTTCTAGCGGCGATGGGCGAAGTGCCGCATTTGGCGGCGTTGACGGAAGTGCAGAACTGGCTGCGCAAAGACGAGTTGCGCGACGAAGCCGCCGCCGCGGTCGTGAGCGTGGCGCAGGGCGTCGCGCTGTGGTATCCGGACGAGGCCCGTGCGGCGCTCGAAAGAATTGTGGCTGCCGGCGTCGGGGAGGGGCCCACCAACCAGGCGCGCCAGGCGCTGCAGGCCATAGAGAAGCACGCCGGCACCATTGGGGTATGGGCCGTAAGCGTGCCGTGCTTGGCCGAAGGCGAGACTTACGCGGATGTGTTCGCACACGAGTTTGAACCCGAGACAGGCCGCCTGGCCGAGATCGAGTGGACGCCGCTGACCGCGACGCGAACGGATAACCCCTGGGTTTTCGATCTGAACAAGATCGGCAAGTGCAGTAACTGCTGCGTCTATGCCCGAACCGCGATCTGGTCGGAGAACGAGCAGCCGGCACGCCTGGAACTGGGCAGCGATGACGGCGTGAAAGTCTGGCTGAACGGGCAGCTTGTACACAGCAATGCCGCCTCGCGCGGCGTCACGCCCGGCGAGGACAAGGTTGAGATAAGGCTGCAGCGCGGCTGGAATCCGCTGCTGCTGAAGATCGTGCAGGCCGGCGGAAACTGGGGCTTCACCTGCGCGGTTCGCGACCCGGCCGGTCAGCCAATCCCCGATCTGAAGTTCGACGCCGACCGCTAGCGGCTGGGCGTCACGGACATCGTGGCCATTGTGCCGCCGGCGTCTCGCCGGTGATGACATAGGCGGGGCGCCGGTGGCACAAGGCTACAAGTTGCTGAATAGCGGAAAGGAAGACCAACATGCGCACGCGACGTTTGGCGGGGTGGTCGCTGGTCATTGGTGTACTCGCTGTCGGTTCTGTCTCGCCGGCGCAGGATGAAGTGCTGATCGACCGCGGGGCGCCCGGCCTGCTGCTGAGCTTCTATGAGCTGGAACAATCGCCGCAATTCATGCCGGAGCTCGCCGCCGGCCAGCTTCCGAACCTGACGCGCATCGTTCGCACGCTCGACTTGGATAGCAACCGCGGGGATTTCGCCGCTGTGAATAGCCCATTCCTGACAGAGGTGACGGGCTACATCCACACGACGAGCCCGGCTAATTACGCCTTCCGTCTCATCAGTGACGATGGCGCCCGGCTCTGGATAGATGACCACCTCGTGATCGACCACGATGGTTTGCATGGCCCCGAACCCAAGGACGGCACCGTCGACTTGACCGCGGGCACGCACAAGCTGCGCATCAGCCATTTCGACGCCGGCGGCGGTCAGCGACTGGCCCTGCTATGGAAGCCGCCGGATGCCGAGGATTATGGGGCCGTTCCTGCGGGCGCGCTGACGCACGATGCGGGCGCCGTCCCCAAATCAGCCGCCGGCAAGAAGCGTATCATTCCACCGTTGCGGCGCGGGCTGCCCGGCGACGGCACGCCCGTGGCCCGCACGCACCCGTCTTTCCAGCCGCCCTCGGCAGCGGGTCAATCAGCCACGCCATCCGAACCCGTGCGTGATGGCCAGTACGTGCGACTGCCTGCGCCAGTGTGGGTGCCGGATTGTCTCGCCGTTGCCCCGGTTTCGCCGACTTATTCGATTGCGCTCGACCGTGACGGAGACCAAGGGTCGAACCAGCTACAGGTTTCGTCCGACTCGGGCGAGTGGAAACGCATTTTCGTTGATGAGTGTGGCGAAGTCCGGCAAGGATGTGTGTTCCGCTTCTCAGCCTCCGCCGGCGCGCCGCTTTCGAACCACGAGGGATTTTCCAGCCACCAGGGAACAGTATTCGAGATGCTGGGCGTGCGCGCCATGAGCAATGGCTTCGAGATCGAGTTCACCAAACCTCTGGACGCGCGCTGCGGCTGGGAACCGGATTCGTATTTGGTCGAGCAATGGCCTTTCGATTTAGAGGAAGGGCGCGGCCCGAGGCGCGATGGTTCATCTACGTCGGTCAAGTCCGCAAGCGTCTCGCCGGACCGCAGAAAGGTCTTTTTGGAAGTCGAAGGCCTGCAACCCTCAAGCGTAGTCTACATTCGCCTGCTGCCGCCCTGCTTCGCCGAAGACGGCCAACGCCCCTGGAGCACCGAAGCCTGGTACACGCTTAGCCGAGTGCCGCAGGATCGCACCGGCCAGGTGCTACCCCCGCCGCCCAAGCCGCCCGCGAACGTCCTCACCGACTCCGAACGCCAGACCGGCTGGAAACTGCTGTTCGACGGCAAGACCCCCGCCGGCTGGCACGGCTGGAAAAAGAGCGAGTTCCCCGCCGGTTGGGAAGTCATCGACGGCTGCCTGGTGCGCACCGGGCGCGGCGGTGACATCGTCACTGACGAGGAATTCGAGAATTTCGAGCTCGCGCTCGAATGGCGCATCAGCCCTGCCGGCAACAGCGGCATTTTCTTCCGCGCCGACGAAAGCCTGCGCTGGGCCTGGGAAACCGCTCCCGAGATGCAGGTGCTCGACAACGCCGAGCACGCCGACGGGCGCAGCCCGCTGACCTCCGCCGGCTCAAATTACGCCCTGCACGCCCCAACCCGCGACGTGACGCGGCCCGTCGGTCTGTTCAACGAAGTCCGCATCCTGGTGAATGGCGCGCATGTCGAACACTGGCTCAATGGCGAGAAGATCGTCGAATACGAACTGGGCAGCCCGCAATGGCAAGAGCTCGTCGCCGCCAGCAAATTCAAGGATATGCCCAAGTACGGCCGCACCGCCAAGGGTCGCATCGTCCTTCAGGACCACGGCGACAAGGTGTGGTATCGGAACATCAAGATTCGGCAGTTGCCGTAATGAAAAAAGTCGCTGAAGGAACATAATGAGGGATCAAGGGATCGAGGGATCGAGGGATCAAGGACGGGTGACGGATCAAGCGGGGGTGTCATGCCCAAGCTGTAAGCGCGGGCGTGCCTCCCAGGAAAAACTTCGCAGCGCAGCCCTCCTTCTCCTCGCACTGTTCATTGCCGCGCCTGGTTTTTCACAAACATCAACTGCGCCCGCCCGGCAAGCGCCCAGCCGGCAACCGACGACCACCCGTAGCACCGGCCCGCAGTTCGAAATCACATTTGACGCCTCGGTAAGCACGAAGCCGTTCACTGGCCGGGTCTACGTGATTGCGACAAAACGAGCCCACCTGACCCCGTTGGAGACAATAGACTGGTTCAACTCGGACCCGGTTTTCGCGCGCGACGTGCAGAACTGGAAACCCGGCGAAACACTGCTCATCAACTCCGAAAACTGCCTGGCTTACCCGTCAAAGCCGGCCGACCTCCCCGCCAACATCTACCGCGTGCAGGCCGTCATGGGCTTGAACGATTGGGCCCAGCACCCCATCGACGCGCCCGGCAATGGCTGCAGCGAAATTGCGGTCTTCAAGCATCCCGTCGCCCGTTCGCCCACGATACGCCTGGTCATCAACCACAAAACACCGCAGCCGCCGATCGCGCATGGGGACGGCATCGAATACGTGCGGGTGAAAAGTGAATTGCTGAGCAAGTTCCACCGTCGCGACGTTTACCTGGAAGCGGTGTTGGCGTTGCCCCCTACGTACAGCAGCGAGAAATCGGAGACGGACCGTCGCTTCCCTGCGGTTTACCATATTCCCGGCTTCGACGGACGCGTTCAGTTTGCCAACCCGGCGCCGTTCGCCTCTCTGTTAGCCATGAATGGCCTTGACGCCGTTGTAGTTGCCCTGGTCGCGAGCTGTCCGACCGGACATCACGTGTTCGCCGACTCCGCCAACAACGGGCCGTGGGGGAAAGCGCTCGTGACCGAGTTCATTCCATATCTTGAGGCGCACTATCGGCTTATTCCCGACGCTGCGGCTCGCTACCTGACCGGCCATTCGTCGGGCGGATGGAGCAGTTTGTGGCTGCAAGTTACGTATCCGCAGGTATTTGGCGGCGTTTGGTCCACATCGCCCGATCCGGTCGACTTTAACTCCTTCATGCAGATCAACATTTACGATCCGCCGGAAAGTGTTTTCTCTAACGCGGATGGCTCGCCGCGGATGCTGTCGCGGCCCGGCTTTTTCGGCCATATCGGCTGGCGGGCTTTGTCGGACTTGGAGCAGGTAATGGGGCGGGGCGGTCAGCTTGGCTCGTTCGAGGCGGTTTTCAGCCCGCGCGGGCCGGATTGCAAACCGGCCCGGCTGTGGGATCGCGCGACCGGTGTGGTTGACCGCGACGTGGCTCGCGCGTGGCGCAAATACGACATCTGCCACGTACTGGAGTCAAATTGGAGCACCCTCGGGCCGTTGCTTGCTGGGAAGCTCCATGTGTATTGTGGGGATCGCGATGATTTCTTCCTCCAGCAGCCGTTCCTGAGGCTCCGCGAAACATTGTCCAAACTGGGCAGCGACGCCCACCTGGAGTTAGTGAGCGGGGCCACTCACATGCTGCCGCCGCGCGTGTTTAATGAAATAGCGGGCGAGATGGCTAAACAGTTTGCCGCGCTACAACAAGCAACAAAAGAAACGCGCCAACCCGCCGGAGCGCTGTTAGACTAAGTTCTTGACAGGGATCGCCCTCTTCGGGGCGTCTCCCGGTGTTTCTTTCTCCGCGGGCGGCGGCCCCCGCCACCCGCAATCAGACCCGGCCCGCGTCTCTGGCCACGCGGGCCACCTTTTTTGAATTCTTGAACCAATGGCGACTTCGGGTTTAATCGCCATGCACTATTACGGCATTCCGGGGCGATACGGCCCGGCTCTGCTCTACGGCTGGCGTTCGGGAGATGCGCCCAAGCCACCTTGGCCCAGCTTGAACCAGTAGGATCTCCAGGGCCGCGGGTAGGTCTGTGGGCGAACGGTGCTTTGTGCAGGACTGACCGGGCGTACAGCGGTGTCGTCTGGAGTGTAGCGCCCCAGGGCGATCGGAGTAGGCCGGAAAGTGCCGACAGAGCCGGCCGCGGGCGCGCCTGCGGTTCCCGCCAATACGCCGTAGGGCGGCCCCAAGCTGCCATAGGTTGCCTGGCTGGGCGGCGCGACCGTCCAGGCCGGGTGGACGACAGTGGGCTGCAGTCCCGGGTTGACATTCGCCGCGGTTCCGACGTATGGCCCGAAACCGAAGGCCTGAGCCGTGGCGCCGTAGCCCGTGTTTGCAAGTTGGGCCCCGCTGCTGGTTGTGATCAGTGGCAAGCCCGCCCCGCCGGTGTTCACAGGTCCCAAGCCGGTGCCGGCGATGCCGGGTTGGCTCAGGTCGCCCCGGACGGTCACGGGGGCGAGTGTGCCGAACATGCCCGCACCGGTTCCAAAGCCGGGCTGGCCGGTTGCGGCCGGCGCCGGGACGCCGCCGAAGCCGGACATGCCCGCGCCAATCGCCTGCGGGGCGGGAGCGAGCAGCGCGTTGCCAACCGGGCTCTGGCGGGCAGCGCCATTCACGTTTCCGCCAAGGCCGGTCGGCGCTGGTGCGGGGCGAACCAGGCCGCCCGACGGGGCCCCTGGCAATCCACCGCCGCGGCGTGTTCCCTGATCAGGCTGTTGGCTGGGACCTGGTTGCGGAGCGGCAGGCTGCGCGCTTACCTGCGCTTCAGCCCATTGAACTCCGAGCAAAAACAGCAACGACAGGAGTAGCTTCGCCAGCGATGGGAGTATCTTCGCCATAATCCACCATTATCAGCATAGGCGCGGTATTCGTGCGCCGGCGATCGGAACGTTCCCGGACGACGGATATAAACGTAGCGCCAACTCAGAATGAAATTGCGTTTATGTGCGACTGAGCGTGCCGGCGAAGTCGAAGATTACCCGCCACCCAGCGCGCTCAAGCGGGCCTGTGCCAACGCATGCCCGGGCGCCACGCTTAATGCCTGACGGTACTGCTCCACGGCTTCTGACGCGCGCCCCGCAGCTTCGAGAGCCTGTCCCAGAAACACCATTAACTCTGGGTCCCGCTTGAGCCGATTGGCGACCTGGAGGTGCTCAATCGCTTTCTGCGTGGCATCACGCTGCAGGCAGATCAGGCCGAGGCTCACATGGGCCGTCAGGTAGTTCGGATCCTGGCGCAGCACCTCTTCGTAGTGCTCGGCGGCCTCCGCGGGCCGTCCCAGTTGGGCTAGCGCCCCGCCCATGTTTGCACGAGCGTCGATCAGCGTGGGGTCCAGACGCAGCGCTGCCGCGAACTCGACCAGCGCTTCTTCCAGTTGTCCGCTGCGCGTCAAAGCATATCCCAGCCGGCTGCGCAATTCCGCGTTTTCCGGGGCGAGTTGCACGGCCCGCCGGTGCTCGACAACTGCTTCCGCCATGCGATTGAGCTTCCCGAGTGCGAGGCCCAGATTACTAAGAGCTTTCGCGTCCTGCGGGTCAAGACGAATGGCGTCCTGGAAGTAGGGTATGGCTTCAGCTATGCGGCCTTCTGCGACCAGCGCGTTGGCCAGGCCGAAGTGAGCACGGGCGTTTTGCGGCCGGGCCTGGATGACGGTCTTCCACATCACGACCGGGGAGCGGTAATCGGCGTTGCGCTTGATCGTGGTCGCGCCCAGCGCAACGATCGCCAGCACCACCAGCGCTATTGCCGGGCCACGCGGAAAACTCGCCGCAGCGCTCTCGTTTCGCGAAGCGCGTATCGCAGCTCGCGGACTGCTCCAGCGGCGCAGCAGCTCATACACGCCGAACACGACCAGCACGACAACGCCGGCCAGCGGCAGGTACATGCGACGCTCCGCCCCAACCTCGGTCGCGATCGGGATGATGCTCGACGTTGGCGCCAGGATTATGAACACCCAGGCCGCCGCGAAGCCGAGACGCGGGCGGCGCCAGCACGTCCAGCCAACCAGCAACAGCAGCGCCGTCAGCCCGATGAGATAAGGCCAGGTCTCGAGCAGGGCCGTCGGGCGGGCCGGGCCATAGTCCAGCACCAACGGATGCGGCCACAGCGCCAGGCGCAGGTAGGTGGCGATCATAACGCACTGGCTCAGGGCGTAGTCGAGCATGCCGGTGCCCAGGCCCCAGCCGACTGACTCGGCGCGCGGTGCGCCCAGCATCAGGGCCGCCAGGACCGCCCACGTGGCAGCCAAACCGAGATACAGCCCGTAGCGCCGGCGCAACACCTGGTTGAACGGCTGGGCGCGAAACGCCCAGTCGTAGAGGAACACCGTAACGGGGGCGGTGACCATGACCTCCTTGGAGGCCATGCCCAGGGCGCAGGCGACGATGGCCGCGGCCCGCCACAGCCGGTGGTGGGCTGAATCCATTTCGCGTATGGCGCAGTAGAGAGTGAGCAGGTAAAACAAGCCCATCAACGATTCGCTGCGCTGCGACGTATAGCAGACGCACTCGGTCTGCAGCGGATGCACGAGCCACAAAAGAGCGACCACCAGCGCCAGCGCGGCGGAAGCCGGCCCAAAGCGGTCGCGCAACGCCGGCCCCAGCAGCGTGCGGCGCATAACCCCGTACAGAACCAGGCTCGCCAGCAGGTGTATGGCGATGTTGACGGCGCGGTAGCCGCCTACGTCCAGGCCGCCGGCGGCGTAGTTGAGCAGGAGCGTAAGCGTAACGACCGGGCGACCGGAATCGGCCAGGTCCGCCGGAGCGAAGATTGTCCGCCAAAGCGGCCAGAGCGTGTGCAGGTGGTTGTTGTCGGTGATGCTGACGTCGTCGAAGATGAAGGTGGTGTTGAAGCTGTTGGCGTAAAGCGCGAGACCGGCGGCGAGCAGCAGGACCGGCGCATACCGGGGCCACCCAGGCGAGCCGAGCTTCGCAGCGCGGCAGGCGCTGCTGGAAACAGCGGTTCGGGACGGCGCCGGCGCGGTAGGTCTGAGCTTCTTCACGCCGAGCATTATACGAGCCGGCACGCCTGCGCGCGGTGCTACCCCAGGTGCTCAAGCGGTCTGATAAAAAGCCCGCTAGGATCGCGTCTTGGGGGCAGGTAATCAGATGCCCATGCTTTTTGTGCACTCGATTTTGATAACCTGAGGCGCCGCTGCGCGGA
>ERZ747221.111-NODE-111-length-93791-cov-5.951597_pt1 | contig 93791 bp, 57 predicted proteins | sample MGYA00374949_ERZ747221 | MGnify/ENA primary metagenome ERZ747221 (study PRJEB28779, sample SAMN05720172) | bioreactor metagenome | isolation source: Anaerobic biogas reactor | place: USA:Washington, USA | collected 2015-08-08 ... | reverse complement strand
CCGCGACAGCGACGCGGACTCGGTCATTGGCTCCCAGGACCTGGCCCGACGCTTTTGTGCCGGCAATGGCGAAGACAGGGCCGATGGCGGCCGTTGCCGCGGCGCGTTTCAGAAATGATCGTCGACTATGGCGATGGTGGACTGACATGCGGTACCTCCCGGTGCGTGTTACCCCCTACTGTTATTCAATGCTAAGCACCCGAGTGGCAGTTGGTCAAACCTGCGCAGTACCTCGAAGCGGCGGGCGGAAGCCGCGACGACGTTGCCGCGGGCGCTAGGGCGTGCTCTCAGGGCGGACTTCCCGGTCCAGACGGACCCCGGCCTCTTCTCCTGACTCAAAGTAGTTCTCTTTGGGCAGGTGCCGGAACCAGAGGAAATACATCCCGATGAGCCCGATGGCACATAGCCCCAGGGTCGGGTAAAAGGTGTTCCAGGATTGGATGATGGCCTGCATCGGAAGCATAAACAAGGTGACCTGCCACAGCATCGCGAACGGCACACAGAGGATGTCGCGCCTGTGTTCGGTTTCCATGGCGGTGCGATCGTCGTCGCTGAGCATTTTTTTGAACGGCCCCCAGAATCCGAACGGCCGCGTGATGCGGTAGAACCGGCCAACGACCTCATTGTCGTCGGGGGCGGTGAGATAGGTGCCGATGATGGACGCGACAGTGCCGATGGCGCCCAGGAACAGGAACTGCCAGCGCTCGTCGAGGTCCGGGAAGAACCAGCGCTGGGCGATGGCCGCCGCCATGCCGACAAAGGTGCCGGCCGCGAAGCCGCCCCCGTTGAACCGCCACCAGATGAGCCGGAGGAGCGTGGGCATCATCAACCCGCCGCCAAGGCCCATGACGATCCATCCCCACACGTCGTTGATGCTTTTGATCGAAAACGCAAACACGAAGGAGATGACTACCAGGATCACGACGCCCGCCCAGCTGACATAAATCAATTCGCGAGTTGATGCGGTCCGATGCAGGTACTTCTGGTAGATGTCCCGCGTGATGAAGCCCGTGCAGCCGTTCACCTGGGCATTGAACGTGGACATGGCCGCCGCGAGCAGCACGATCAGCAGGAGCCCGCGCAGCCCGGGCGGGATGTTGTAGAGCAGCACCGCGGGGAGGATGCGTTCGGGATCGACGCCGCCCTCAAACCCGACCAGCATCAGCTTCTTGGGCCAGTCGGCGCCCATGATCGTCTCCAGACCGGAAATCAGCGTCCGCGGGTAGTGCGCGGGGTAATTGGCGACATCGGACAGGGCGGTCGCCCAGTGGGCCTTGTCAATGTCGGGCAGTTGCTGCTTGATGAGGTCGGCCGTCTGGACCAGCATCTCTTTGTCTGGGAAGACCTGGTGGACGAGCACGACGCCGAGGGCCGCGAAGCCCATCATCATAGGCCAGCGGACACTCATCAGGAAGGTCCAGAAGGCCGTGAGCAACCCGCACTCGCGGTCATTGCGGGCGCCAAAATACCGCGCATCGGCGCCGGACGGGACGCCCGCGATGACGTTGCGCAGCAGGTAGAACAGCGCGAACATCATCAGCGATTCGTACTGCTCGTATCCGGCAGGCATCTCGGTCTGCCAATGGGGGGCGCTGGCCAGCCACTGGGCGTTACCCGTAACGCTTGTGGCCAGCGCGCCGAAATCGGCAATCCCGGACACACCGCCGAAGGCCATAACGGAAATGACGATCACGCCGATCAGAATAATCACCGCCTGGAACAGGTCGGTGAACACGACGCCGTAGAAGCCGGAGATCATGGTATAGATCGTCGTGATTCCCATCATGACGACCGTGCACCAGAACGGGGAGAATGGGAAGAACATCGTCAGGAACAGCCCCGCGCCCTTAATCAGGTAGGCCAGCATGCCGATGGAACACACGATGCCCGCGAGCGCCTGCACGAACTGCGCAAAGCGTCCGCCGAACCCGTCGCCGAACCGGAACACCATCCATTCCGCGGCCGTGATGCACTTGGAACGGCGGTGCCACTTTCCGCCCCACAGCATCATGAAGGCCAGGCCCAGGCACGCTCCGCCGCGAAACTCGATGAACAGTCCGCGCGGCCCCAGCAGATAGAGAAACGAGGTGATGACCATGGTGCCGGTCATGTCGAGGAAGTACGCCATCCCCGACACGCCCAGAGCCCACCACGGCAACCGCCGCCCCCCGATGAAGTAGTCCTCGATGCTCTTTGACGCCATGCGTTCCAGGGCAAGGCCGAGAACAACCAGCGCCGCGAAATACCCGCCGATGACCGCATAATCGAGCGTGTTCAGTGACCACATGCTGTTGTGACTCCTCCTGAGCAGTGCGGCATTCTACCATGGAGACTGATGTCAGTCTTCCCCCTTTGGCTCGACGTCCGCACGGGGCGGTTTGAGTCCGGCCCCGGCGGCACGCTTCCGGCGCCACTGCGACAGCATGGGTTGATGCTGCCGCTATTCCGTGCGCCGGTAGTTCACTTTGAGTCCCTTCAGAGACTCGTTATTCACAAACTCCAGCTCGACTGCCCTGGGGGCCCTGGCCTCGATCTCGATGGTGTCGCCCTCTTTGCGCCAGGACACTTCGACTGGACCATGGATCGATGCGGTCGCGCCTTTGGCCCATGCCAGGCCGGAGAGATACGGGCTGATGCTGAACTTCGCTCCGCCGGCCGACGCGGGGACGATGCCGAGCACGATCCGGTTGAGGGAGTGAATCGGCGAAGCCGACCAGGCGTGGCAATGACTGCGCGTGGGGAAGTCTTGCCATGTGACGGTGCTGTCGGCGAAGGTTTCCCAGACCGTGGTGGCCTGGTGGTCCAGCATGGGCTGATAGTATTGGTAAATCCGCGCGATGACTTCGTCGGTCCGGCCGGCCTTCTCAAGCATTTCGAACAGGTAGAGCACGGCGAACGGCGAACCGACCTGTGTCATACCCTCGGGCGGGTTGAGGACCTTATCGAGGATCGCCGCGCGCCTGTCCTCGGGTGCGATGTCATAGAGCAGCGACAGGAATCCGGTGTGAACGCATGTTTTGACGCTGGGAATGCCGTCATCGTGGACGCTGTCGGGATACCACGCGCTCTGCTCGTCCCACAAGGCATTGATGGCCTCGATGAGGCGCTGGCGATACTCGCGCAGCCACTGGGCATTTTCGTGGTCACCCAGTACCTGGGCGGACTTCAGCGCGGAGTCCACGGCGCCGACCGCGAACATGCTGTTGTGAGTGACGGTCCTGGCAGCGTCGTCAATACCGGCCCAATCGAACATGTTCCAGTAGGGGGCGCTGAACAGGCCCCGTTCGTCTGTCATCGCCCGGGCGCTCTTCAGATTCCTGATGACGTAGGGATAGACCCATGTCAGGAATTCGACGTCTCCGGAATAGTAGTAGTAATCCCAGGTGGAGATTGTCCAGAGGAAGCTCCAGACGGGAATCACGATGTCCCAGGTGCTTGGGGTCTGGGAGATGGTCAACGGATTCCGCAGGGCGTGCAGGTACTCCATCGGTACCCCGGCGTCTTCTCCCAGCACGTACGGTTTGTGGTCGAGGGAATACGCGGTAAGCTTTGCACAGCGGCGGGCAAGATCCGGGGCGCCAAAGGCGCTAAATCCGATCAAGGCTTCATTGCGGGCATCGCCGACCCAATGCGTCTGCTCGTACAAAGGGCAGTCCGTGAATGTGTCTTCCATACAGAGCTTCAAGGTACGCGCCGAGATCTCCCAAATCTTGTTCAGGCGCTCGTCAGAGCATGCAAACGAGCCCACGGGCGCGACGGGATACGTCGACTCGACCAGCCGGACCGCCCGGAGGGCGGCGGGCCTCTCCAGATTGCGGAACGTCAGGAAGAGATACCGGCCGGAGCGACGCATCAGGCTGGTGAATTGATTGTCGCCCTCCCCGCAGATATAGCGCATGTCGTTGCGGTAACGGTCGGTGTGCTGGACCTTGCCTTGCGGATTGATGTATTCGATACCGGCGATGTCGATGATGGTTCCCGCACCGGCGTTCACCTCGAGTTGCCAATATCCGATGTTCTGCGCGCCGAGGTCATAGATCAGTTCTACATCGCCTTGGCCGTCGGGCTGAATGACCACCTCTCCCCTGCCGGTAATCACGGCGTCCGGGGTGCTCACGGTCGCGGCCTTGAGCACTTCGCGCTTCATGAAGTCGCCGTGCACGTCTTCAGTGACCTGAGCGATCTCCAACACGGTCGCGACGTTACCCAAGCGGGCTTTGAATGCGTCCAACGTACCGCTGTGTTCGATATGGTCCCGAGCCAGGCCATCGAGCGTTTTTTTAACTTCGCCCTGCTTTTCCCTGGGCCATTCCGACCACTCCAGGTCGGTAGCCGAGAACTTCCCCTCGTTGAACGGCGCATAGGCCCATGCGGACCTGCCGGGCGAATCCATCGGGGCTTCGAGCGCGAAGTCTTTGTCGCAACGGATCCTGACAACGGTATCCGAACGCCAATGGCCGAAATACTCGGTCAACACAACGAGCATGAAGTGTTTTCCGGCGCTCAACTCGATTCCGTTGTCCCTGGCGTGCGCCGCATCGACGGCGCCGCCGTCGATCACGACCGCGTTGCCGTCGGCGTCCACCTTCAGGGTCGCGTTTTCAGGAAGCACAACGACCGTCGCGTAGGCGCCCGTCATGGCCACGTGGTTATTCGCCGGCATGACTTCGCCGGGGTAGGCCAGGCTCACCGTCGGAAACACGAAGGATTTTCCGGCCGGCCGCTTGACGACGTTCGCGGCCACAAATGCGTGTACGGGAACCGGCTGGAGGGTCAGTAGCGCACAGTCCCGTTCATTGAGATCCTGCCACGGCCCGTCATTCGCGGCGTGTTTGACGGCGGCAGGCGCGAAGGAGCCGGCGCCGGCCAGGCGCGCATCATAGATCTCGTACGGGCCCATCTGGACGCACTGTTTGGGCGCAAACTGCGCCCATTCGTCCGCGTTTCGCGTTTCCCAGGTCTGGTCCGTTCCTATGGACTGCACCACCTCGCCGGCAGCGTCCTTGAGATCCAGCTGGGCGAGCAATCCCGCCCCGGCCGGGAATTGGTGAAACGTCCCGACGCCATAGAATTTGGCGATGACCCGCATCTCATTGGTTCCTGCCTTAAGGTACGGAGTCACGTCAATCACGTCGTACTGGTAGTGACTGGGCCAACTTCGAGCGGGGCCGTCGCCGACCCACGCATCATTGATATACAGGCGGTAGAAGCTGTCCGCCGTGATGCGGAGCGTGGCCGAGGCATGGCCGTCAGCCTCAAACGTCTTTCGGGCTTCGATGGTGTCGTTGTAGTGCGAGTCGCGGGCGCCATTGCGCCATATCCACGACGCAGCCCACTCTGGCTGGGCCGCCGCGGCAATCATGGGCGCCAATACGACAAGATGAGCAGAGACCAGGATCGTGTTCATGATTCTCTCCGTTAGGTCTGACGGCGTAAACGGAGCGATTATAGCGGAAGACCGCCCGGAATCAGAACAAGATAAAAACCGGCGCGCCCGTCTGCACAAACATGCCGGAAATGCGGGCGCGCGGCTTGCGAGTCGCGAGGAATCACTTCTGCCATGGTGTTTGCAGGCCGTAGTGCGCCGGGGGCCCGGGGAGGTAATACAGCTCGCAACGGAACCAGTCCTGGCCGCCGGGGAGGTCGTCGAGGTAAACAGCGGCGGTGTAGTCATTTGCTTCGCTGGGCTGTTCGAGGACAAAGGGGTGCATCGGACGTGAATAGAGGTCTTTCGGGACCACCGTGACGGGTTCTCTGGGGAGCGTCGCGAGGATGTCGAAGCGGCGCACATCCGGCCCATCCCAGCGGAGGTGTTCGACGCGGTATTCGCCGCCGGTGACGTGCACGAGATCCTGCCCATCCACGAGGATATCAAAACTGGCGAACTTCACCGCCTTGTCCACGTGTTCGGCGAGGACCTCCGCGTAGCGTTTCTGTTGAGCGGCCACCGTGGCTTCGACCTCGCTGCGTGTGGGCGCCTCGTCCCAGGCCTTGATGGCGGCGGAGCGCCCTTCGAGCAGCGCGCCGGCACTTTCAATCAGTTGGTTCACACCAAAAAGCTGGTAATGGAAGCCGGGCATGTTTGTGAATGCGTCTCGCGCGGCGCACGCCTCATCATAGGCCATCTGCAATGCGTTGCGACAGGCATCGGTGCCGCGATCGAAATAGTCAAAATAGGCAAAAATCAGCCGCACATATCCGAGATTGGTTGCGATCAGATTGCGGGTCATATCGAGGCGTTCGGCGATTTCGGCAGCCAGGGCCGCATCCTGGATCCGGCCCTGAACATCCGCATACCGCTGCCGCATGTCACCGGCAACCGCGAGGCCGTGTTCGATGTCCTCGAGGGTCTTGACGCGCCAGGGGTTGCAGCGGAGGTAGATCTTCCGCATGAATTCGAGATGCGCCCTGCCCCCGTCAATGGCAGGGTATCCCTCGACGGGAAACTCGCCGACGCGCATGTGCAGGAACGAGTTGAACTGGCCGTAGGAGATGGGGCCGATGTGCAGACCGTACTGGTAAGCGCTGGGCGAGAGCAGGTAGATCCCGGCCATGTCCTCCGCGGCCTCGGGGCCGAAATGGATGGCGCAGAAATCGCGCGCGATGGCCTCGATGTCGTCGTACGGGTCCCACATGAGCCGGTAGAGCACGTATGCATAGGCGCCGAGGGTATCCCATCCGCGCGCCGAGTATGGGGCGAGCGATGCGGCGCCGCGCAGGTTGGAGTGCTCCGGCAACAGGAGGTACTGGAGCCCGTTCTGAAAGTACTGGCCCGAGAAGGTGGGAAACAGGTGACTTTTCCCGCCTTCGTAGTAGTTCATCGTTTCAAAGCAGACCATCGTGTCATGCGGGGTCTGGTTGAAGGTTTCGTTGTAGGGCTGATACCACCAGCGGTCGCCCGCGGTGATTTTCGGAACGAGATAGAGATTGTCGCGCGGCACGGCGTCCGTAAAGATCTCTCGGAAGACGGCGGGCTGGTAGTGCTGTTCGTGCATGACCAGGCCCCACGTGAAATGGAAGTAGGTTTTGTTGAACTCCCCCGCGACCACCTCGTGCACTTTCTGAACGAATTGGCTGAAGCGCTGGGTGTAGCTGGCCGCGCATGCCGGATTCTCGTGGAGCAGATCGTACGCGGCGTAATCGTCCCAGAACCCGGAGATGTCGTCGTTGCAGATCTCGACGCCGTCCAGTTCCGGCAGGGCCGCAAAGAGTTTCCGGTACTTGTCCTGCACCGCATCCCACAGTTTCGGATCGCAGGGGTCGAGGGACGCGCCGTGTTTTTCGAGAAGGGAGGGATGATAGGTGAAGTCGTTCGAGAAACTGAAATACTTCATGTGCAATGCGTGGGCGTAGTTGATGAGTTCGCGTGTCTGTTCGCGGTGCGCGGCATTGGCCGTGTTTTCCGGCTCCGCGTCCCACGGGACGAGATCGAGCACATTGGGACCGGCGACCCAGTTGAACGAGCCGCGCAAGGCATTGTGGAGTTCTTCCTTTGAGCGTCCGCCGGGGCCGGAGCGCCCCCAGGCGGCGCCCATGCGGAGGGCCATTGCCGGAACGCGGGTGGCGTTCAAATCCGGCAGCACGCGGTGCACGCGAAGCCGGTCCCATAGCCAATACACGCCGTAGACATCGCCGGGCACGGCGCCTCCGGCGACGGCGAGGAGCTTCCGTCCTTCGTGCGCGACGGTCTGGAGGGCGTAGCCCTGTTCGTCCGGGGGAGCGGCCACGGTCAGGACGCCCGAGTCCGTCAGGGCCTTTGTCTGCGCGTTGCGGGCGGCGCTGCCCACCAGGATGAGGTTTCCGGACGGCAGGGTTGCGTCGTCGTTGACCGAGAAGGTGTGTCCGAATGCCGTTCCCGCGTTCACGAGGTCCTCAAGCGCCAGGGCCATCGCCGGATCCGCCGCCAGGGACGGCGGCAGGAGCACGGTCCACTCTTCGGCCAGGGCGTTCCCCGCCAGTACCAGACACAGGCTCAGGAGCGAGGCGCCACGGAACGCAATCGTCTTTGTCACAAATCTGATCCTCACTTTGTCTGCACTTCCGGCAGCTCGCTTCGGTTCACGCCGAAACCCAAAGGCGAGGCAGAGTTACAGGCCGAATGGATGGCCCGGGATTGAGAGGCTTTTGCCGCACCTTCGAGATTGTGCCAGTATGCCAGAAGAAGGTGAGCCATGCAAAATTCACAGCCACAGTTCCGGGTCTCACGGGCTGCAGAGCCCCATCGCCCGGTTTTTGAATTCTCCGTTCCCGCCTGTTGCGAGCCCGGCGACATGGGAGAACAGGGCAGCCAGCGGGACCGGAAACTCGCCCACGGCCGGAAGGGACTGTGATACCATGGAATTGCTCCGGCGGCATGGGAAAAGAGGGACGTGGGGCGCGTCGGGAGCAGTTCGCCTGATGGCAGGACAGGCTGGCCCGCGATTGCGGACCGAGGGAGGGGCTCAGGCAATGAAGTGGGTATTGCTTCGTATGCTCGTGGTGTTGATCGCGGCGGGCTCGGGGGCTGCGGATGCCGCGTCAAGTGACCCCGCAGCATTGGCTGCACACCTTCAGGAATCGGCTGGAACAAGGGCCGGGGTTTGTGTGGTGATTGGCCGCGGCGAACCGGATATCGGCCCGGCCATCGCCCGGCAGGGCGGTTTTGTTGTACACCTGCTCGACTCGGAACCGGAAACCATCTCTCTGGCGCGCGCCGCGGCCGAGGCGCAGCGCCTGTATCTTCCCCGGTTCGTCGCCGAGCACGCCACCGTAGAGCAACTGCCCCATGGCGACAACGTGGTGGATCTCCTGGTAGCGATCAACCCCTCGGAGCAAATGCTTTCCCAACTGGCCGCGCCGGAGATACTGCGCGTGCTGAGACCGCAGGGCGTGGCCCTGGTGGGGTTTACCGGGGCAACGGGGCCGGAGTCCAGCCGCCTGAAGCAATGGGCGGAGGCAGGCGGTCTGGATGCGGCAGAGCTGCAGAACGACGCATTCGGGGTCTGGCTCAGGCTCTCGAAACCGCCGCTCGCCGGCGCGGATGACTGGAGTCACTGGGAACACAGCCCGAACAACAACCCCGTGTCCGCCGACACGGCGATCACCGCGCCGTATATGACGCAGTGGATGGGAGAACCGTATTACATCACAATGCCCGCCATTACTACCGCGGCGGGCGGGCGCACGTTTCTGGCCATGGGACACATCGCCCACCACGAACGCGAGGAGTCCTGGCTGAACACGGTGCTGGCGCGCAACGGCTACAACGGCGCGGAACTGTGGCGCCGCCGCCTGCCGGACGGGTATCTGGTCCACCGCTCGGCCTTTATCGCCACCGATGACGTGTTCTACATGATCGACCTGGACGGCAACGGTTGCCTGTTGCTGGACCCGGAGACGGGCAAGGAACAACGCGAGATTCGCATTCCGGATCTGGCTGGCGAATGGAAATGGATGGCGCTCCAGGACGGCACGCTCTTCGTGCTGGCCGGTGACGAGGCGGACCCGGCAGAGACCACGATCGTGCGGAGCAAGCGGGACCATTGGAGCTGGGGGGAACTGAGCCCGGGATACTACGCCCCGCGGATCCCGTGGGGTTTCGGGACGACCCTTGCGGCCTATGACCTTCAGCAAGACCGCGTGCGGTGGGTGTATACCGAAGACGCGCCGATAGATTCCCGCGCCATGGCGCTTGGTGACGAGGGTGTGTTTTTCTATGCGCCCGACGCCCGCCTGGGCCGGCTGGATACGAAAACAGGCCAACCGCTCTGGGTCAACGACGATCCGGCGGTTCGGGCGCTGATTGAAGAAGAGGGCGTCGGCCTTTCCTCGACCCCGGGCTTCCGCACGACGGTGTTCTGCCTCTATACGCCCCAGAGCCTGATCTACGCGGCGCAAACGCGACTGAACGTTGTGGCCGTTTCCCCGGCAGACGGGCAGCTTTTATGGCACCGGCAGAAAACCTCCAGCAACCCCAATACACTGTACGTGCCCGGTGTTCTAGCGTCATCGGAACCGGCCGGGGCGGGCCGTCTGCTGGCCGGGATCGGCCCCGAGGGGAGTACCCTCGTTATGAATCCGCTGACCGGCGAGATCCTGGAGGACCTGAATTTCGCAAAACGGTCCTGTGCCCGGCTCACGGCCACCGCGGACTCCTTCTTCTGCCGGGGAATGCCCGAAGGGGTGACCCGGTACGATCGCATCCACGGGAAAGTGCTTTTCAACGGGGCGCTGCGTCCCGCCTGCAACGACGGGGTGATTGCCGCCAACGGCCTGCTGTACATCGGCCCGTGGACCTGCGACTGCAACCTGACGATCATGGGAACGGTGGCGATGTGTTCCGCGCACGATTGCGAGCCGGAGGCGGAAGGACGTTTCGAACCGGGACCCGGCGGAATGGCGAATGTCGCGCACCTGGAAATCTCCCCGAACGACTGGCCGGTGTACCGCGGGAACAATGCGCACAGCGGGAGCACCGGCGTGGGAATCTCGGGTGAATTCTGGCGACTCTGGACGTATCGCCCGGAACATGCCTTCCACCCGACCGCCCTGACGTCGGCGGGGCCATACCTCTTCTTTGCGGGGAGCGACGGCAAGGTGCGCGCGCTCGACGGGCAAACGGGCGCGCAGGTCTGGAGCTATCAGACCGGCGGGCCGGTGATGCAGCCGCCCACCCTCTGGAACGGCCGCGCCTACGTGGGGTCGGCAGACGGGTATGTCTACGCCCTTGAGGCAACGACGGGGCGGCTCCTGTGGCGCTTTCGCGCGGCGCCCGGGGAACGCCGCATCATGGTGCATGGGGCGCTCTGTTCCACGTGGCCGGTCAACAGCGGCGTGCTCGTGGAAGACGGCGTCGTCTATGCCGCCGCCGGCATTGTGGACTATGACGGCACGTTCGTGTACGCGCTTGACGCGGTTACCGGCGCGCTCAAATGGGCCAACACCACGTCGGGGCATATCGATCCGGAGCTTCGCAAGGGGGTATCCGCGCAGGGAGGGCTGACCATCGCCGCGGGCCGGTTGTGGATGGCTGGCGGTAATGTCATTTCGCCCGCCTCGTACGATCTCGCGACGGGCCAATACCTGGGACCGGACGCCGGGGACGGGTCTCCGCGCTCGAACCGCGGCGAAGAAATCGGCGTGTTTCAGGACGAGTTCCTTGTGGTTGGCGGACGTCTCCGGTATTCCGCACGGGAAAACGTGGTGAATCCGGGGAGTTTTCAGTTTTGCCGCCTTGAGTCCGCGGTCTCCGCACAAGGTTCGGAGACATTGTGCGCGGGCCGGATTCCCCCGGCGTGGGACCGGGAACACGTGCTCGCCGTGGATGGCCCCTTTACCCAGCTCCGGTATTGTCGCACGGACGGTGTGGCCGGATCGCTGCGACAGGGTCCCCCGTTCCGCGCGCCCCGTTCGGTTGCCGTCGAAGGGATTCCGCCGGATTCCGATGTCGTGGCGCTGGCGTTGGGACACGGCGCCGGACTGGCGGCGTACCGGATGGCGCAGCCCGGGGTCCTGGCGCCGCGGTGGCGTATCTGCCTGATTGCGCTTCCCGAGGCGGCCGTAACGTGGCAAGAGGATCTTCCCGCCGGGGCGCTGGCCAGCGGATTGTTGATCGACCGCGAAGGCCGGGCGGTGGTCATGCTTGAGGACGGCCGTGTCGAGTGTTTTGGCGGAGAAGATACGATGCGCGCCCATATTGACGCCCTGGCCGGCGCCGCGGTTCAGGGTTCGGAGAACCGGGAAGAAGCCGTGAAGGCGCTGATTGGTCTGCTTGAAAACGCGCAAGGCTCGAACAGCCGCGAATGGGTGATGAGCGCGTTGGAGAAGGCCGGCGTGGATGTGGCCCGGCCGGCGCGGAAATCCGGCCACATCACGCGGTGGCGCCTGATGGGCCCCGTCCCGTGGGACGGACGGGAGAACCCCCTGGACAAAGTGTACGCCGGCGAGCCCGATGTAGACATCACCAGACCGGTCACGCTTGGCAGGAAGACATTGACCTGGCGCGAGTACGTTACCGAACTTCCGAACGGTGAAGTGGATCTCGTCCGTATCTATGGCTCCCGCGAGTTCGAGGCGCTCTATGCCTATGCCGAAGTCGACCTGTCCGGGTATGCCGGACAGGACGTATTGCTCCGAATCGGCAGCAACGACGGTTACAAGTGCTGGTTCAACGGACAGGAGGCCGGTCGTTTCGACGGCGGACGTTCGTACCGTCCCGGCCAGGACTCGATCACGGTGCGCGCCCGGGCGGGAATCAACACCGTTCTGTTGAAGGTAACTCAATTGGGCGGCGCCTGGGGCTTTGGTGTGCGGCTTACCACGGCGGAGGGCGTCCCGATCAATCTTGCGGAGGCGGTGCATTGACTGCTCGCGCCCGGCGGAGCAGGAGGCGATCCATGGGGTACGATTTGCAGACAGCGGAATGCGCGGAGGATTATCGCAGGCGATGAAGAGCCTATCGAGACTGTGTTGGACCCTGGCCGTGACCGGAATCGCGGCGGTACCCGCCGGGGCCTGTAATGAGGGCAGCGTGCGCGATGCGGCGCTCCAAAGCGCTCGCGACGTTCACCGCCTCTGCGTCATCGCGAATGCCGAAGACGAACACGCCGCACAGATCTGTGCCCGGCTGCAAGCCTGGCTGGACGGTTTTGACAACGGACTGAACATCCGGCTTGAACGCATAAACGCGGACGACCCGTCCCTGCTCTGGCCGTCCCTGGGGATTCCATCCGCCCCGGCCGCCATGCCGGTGGTCGCGCTGGTGGGCATGTCGCCGGCCACGCACCTTCCGTTTGTCATTGACCACTGGGAACCCGAACCCACCGGGGACGCTCTCGCCGTCCTGGCAACATCGCCGGCCCGCGAAGCCATCCTGCGCGAAACCGCGCATTCGTGGGCGGTGCTCGTGTATTCGTCCGCATCCGGAACGGAGGACGGCGCGCTGGCAGGCCTGCTGAATCGCGTTGCCGAGAAATGGGCCCGGGAGCATCCTCTGGACCTTGGGCTCGTCCGGCTGAACCGCAGCGATCCCCGCGAACGGCTGCTCTGCGCGTTCACGGGAATTGCGCCGGACACGCCGGACTGGGTGGGCGTGGTCTTCGGCCGGGGAAAGCTCATGGCGCCGCCGCTGGAGGGAGCGGAGATCACGGAACCCAACCTGGCGAAGCTGGTCGAAGGCCTGTCCGTGCCCTGCACCTGCCTGCAGTATTCGCTTTCATTCGGGCTGGATATCCCCATGGCGTGGGACAGCGCGTTTGATCCCCCGGCCATCGCGGTTCCGCCGGGCGCGAGTTTTGCCGCGGCGCCGTTCGAAGAACGCGTGATGACGCTCCAGGAGGAGGTCAAGGACGACAGTTCATTGCTGTACCTGGCGCTGCTCCCGCTAATGGGTCTGGCCGTGGTGGCTGCGGGCGCGTCCGTGGTGCTGGTGCTGCGGCGCCGCGGCTCGCGCGCGCATTTCCTCGAGGAGTAATGCGGAATCGGTCACGGCTCGCATGGGCTCCGGCCGCGCCGTTCAACCGCCCGGCGGGGCCTCTTGCTGCCGATCCTTCTCCGGGGTGAACATGCGGAAACAGGGCGCGGAAGACTCCATGACCCGCACGGCTTCCTCCAATTTCCCCTGGCCGTAGAGCGTGTCGATACGGGAGAGGGTGCGCCGCAGGTCCCAGGCCGTCTGCGAGGTTGGTTGGGCGGCGCGTTTTTCGGCATCGAGCTGCCGGAGGTCATCGACCGGAAACTCCGCCAGAACCTGCGCCGCGACCCCCGACCACCAGGTGTAGAAATCGCCGTACTGGAGTTCCCGGAGAACATCTTGCGCGTAGCGCTGACCGTTGGAAGGGGTCCCGTTTGCCGCTTCGGCAAGCCCGGGCTCGGGCGAGAACGGGCGCAACGCAGCCATCGCCTCCATAAAACGCCGGTTGGCGGCCACAGCTTCAGGGAGAATGGTCTCGGTATACCGCGTGCTCAGGTCCTGGACGTTCCAGGGCAAGTCTTCGACGCGCTCGTCAGTCACGCTCACCACGCGGCGCCAGTCGCCAAAGTCGTACTCCCACCGGTCGAAATAGCCGTTGGCGTCAGTGTCGAACATGCGGATCTCGCCGATATTTCCCAGTCCCGCGAAATGCCCCACCTGGAGCCAGCCCTCGCCGGCATGCTTGAGATGAATGCGGCGGTCGACGCTGCTGTAGTAAAGCTCGCGTTTCTCCGCCGGTATGGCGCTGTACTCGCGGCGCACGTTCCATCGCTGGTTCGGGCCGCCGGTGTTTTCCATGAACCGCCGTTCCCAGGTCCAGAACACCCCCTCCCAGCGAAAATCCTGCTCCCGGTGTTCTCCGTAGCCGATGGCGATGGTGTCGTCGGCGTGTTCGTGCCAACTGAACCCGGTTTCCCGCGCGGCATAGGCATCGCAGATGCCGCGCAGGTCTTTCCAGGGGGTCACGACCGTGACCTGCGGTGGACGGCGCTTCGGGTTGAAATGGTCCATGCCCGGGTAGTCGTACAGGGCGGCCCCGACCAGATTGAAACCGAAATCGTAATGGAGCGGGGCGGCAGCGGAACTGCCCCCGTCCACGTCAAAACCGTACCGGACGTTCACGATGCCCATGCGGGCATGGGCCGGTCCCCACGGCGCGGCAAAATGGGTATAATCGTTGGCGTAGTCGGGGTCGACACCGGGGTCGTAGGACAATGGAACGGCGCTGCACCGGACCACGACCTCGCTGTAGCCGTCGGCATCGGTGTCGTAGAACGCGAACGGGCATTCCGAGATCGGCGACCAGGTCCCCGAATCCGTGTTCAGCTTGTTCATATAGACCATGCTGTCGCCGTATGCGTCGCTTTCGAAGAAACTCGGCCCGCCATACTCATAGCCGCTGAGGCTCCACATGGAATCGTCGTCATCCAGGTCCATGCCGAACCAGCAGTAGCGGAGCTCGCCGTCGACAAAGTAGCGGATGTCCATTTCGTCGGGGTCGTTGTCGCCGTCGTCGTCGATGTAGTCGACCATGCGGTCCACGGCGCCATCGCGGTTGTAGTCCGCAACATAACAATCAGAGTCCCGGTCGCCGCCATTCGCGAGACTGCCGTCTTCGTCGTCATCAAGCACGCACACGACAGCGTCGCGGGCGCGGCCGCCGCGGTCCGAGAACGTTTCGCGCCGCACGAGAATGCGGCCGTCGTCGGTGAGGAAGGACTCCCCCACTTCCAGGGCAGTTGCTTTGCTCCACCATGGCTTGGTGTCGAGTCGCAAGCCGCCGGTTGCCGTCAAGGCCGTCTCCCCCATCCACCACGGTCCCTGCGTCTCCTGCCCGAGACGCACTGGAGCCGGTTCGACGGCCGACAGCGCGGCTGCCGCCACGACGAGGGTCAGTGCGGAAAGATTGAGCATACCCGGCATGGTATTTGATTCCCTTCCTGAAAGTCCATGCGCGGCTCGGGCGCGCCGGCCGCCCCCTGGGGAGAGCGCTCACGAAACCAGGGAGTTGAGGTACTCTTCGAGGTTGGTGTAGCCATCGCCATCGGCATCCTGTGCGCCATCCCGGTCATTGTGCGGATCCAGCCTGCGCTTGCGCTCCCAGGGGTCGGGCAGGCCGTCGTGGTCGGAATCGACGGGCGCTGGAGACGTTTTCAAAACCGGCCAGCCGCCCACGGCCGCTTGAGAATCGATGAGGCCCTTTCCTCCACCGCCGTAGGTCTCGCCGTAGCAGGCCGTGCCGGTGCGAATTTCACGGACGATCCGTTGATCGACGGCGTCGCGCCGGAAGGAACAGCCCGCATCCCCCAGCGCGCTCCGGAAAGCCTTTCGGGCCGAATCCGTTCTTACAGGAGCCGCCGTGAAAGGCGCGTGCACGCGGAGCGTCTCTTCGTTGGCCTCGCCGTCAGGGGCATAGTCGATGCCGCCGGCCCAGTTTTCGCTTGTGATGCCGGGAAAGCCCCAAACGAAATTGCCGTCACAATACATGACACCTCGGGGGTCCTTTTGGAGAAAGATGCGATCCCGAACGCTGATGGTCGTCGCGGGACCGTATTTGAGGTAGTTATTGACCCAGTTCCGCGGCCACATCTCGCCGCCATAGGCGCTGTTGAATCCCCAGTTGTAGATGACGTTGTTTCGAAAGTCCAGCAGGCCGGAGTCCTTGTTGCCGGAGGCCCGGGGGTTACGGCTGCTGTGATGGGCCAGGATGTTGTGGTGGAATGAGCCTCCCGGTCCGCCCCAGAGTCCGCCGTAACCGTGGGCGCCCTTCTTGTGCAGCGATTTGGTGAGGCTTTCGGTAACCATGCACCACTGGACGGTGAGATTGGAGGCCTTGTTGATGGAGAGGGTTTCGTCGACGCCCCAGCTCACGGAGCAGTGGTCGATGATGATATGGTCGCCCGACCCGCCCAGGGCATCCTGTTCTTCGCGCATTTCGTCGCCCGGACGCACGCGGAGGTACCGGACGATGAGGTGCTGCGTGTCGAAGCTGAACTGGTAGTTTTTCAGGCAGATGCCGTCGCCGGGGGCGGTCTGACCAGCGATGGTGATGAACGGATGCTCAATCTCGAGTTCTGATTTGAGCTCGATAGTGCCCGAGAGACGAAACACGACCGTGCGCGGGCCTTCGGCCTCGCAGGCCTCGCGAAGACTCCCCGGACCGCTGTCATTCAGATTGGTGACTTCGAACACCTTGCCGCCCCGTCCGCCGATGGTGTATTTGCCAAATCCTTCCGCCCCCGGGAACGCGGGGGCGCGGTCCGGCCTCAGGTTCTTGAGCATGACCGTGCCGGCGCGGGTATCGTGGACCAGCTCTCCCCTCCACCCGTCCGGCAGGCGCAGTTCGGAGAAACGGCCCTCCAGGGCGGTCACGCCCGGCCCCACCAGCATCAGCTCGCTGTTCTCGTGGGGGTCGATGCGGCCGGCAAACCGCACGTTCGCCGCGCCTTGCAGCCGCCATTTTCCGCGCTGGATCGGATTCAGTACGCGATCGTGCGTGACGTCGAACCGGGTGTCCGGACCGGTCGTACGCCATACTGCATCGCCGGGGACCGGCGGCAACCGGTCCACCGTGCAAAGACTGTTCAGATACTCCTCGAGGTTCGTGTACCCATCACGGTCGCGATCATCATTGCCGTCAGATGCGCAGTCCGGGTCGAGCCGCCGCGACGTCTCCCATGCGTCCGGCATTCCATCGCGGTCCGTGTCCACGGGTGCGGGGGCCGTGTTGAGCGCCGGCCAGCCTCCCACCTCATCCTGCGAGTCGATGAGGCGGCCCTGACCGTTTCGCACATGCTCGACAACGCGGAGATCGACGGCGTCCCGGCGCAACGCCGCGCCCGCCCTGGCCAGCACCAGTTCATAGGCCTCCGCGGCGGACTGCGTCTCGGGGGCGTAGTCGCCGATTTCGAACGGCTGCGCGACCCGCCAGTCGTCGAGTGTTCCGTCGTAGCGATACTTGCCCTGGCCCAGCCATCGCGTGAAATCGACGGCGGCATAGTTGTCGCGGGTGAAGTCGTCCCGGCCTTCGAACACATTACCGGCCATGTATCCGTGGGCCTGTTTCGGCACGAGGGTTTTCATCGCGATGGGCAGGGCGGCGGTATCGGTTTCGGGCCCCGGTTTGAAGTAGTTATTGATGAGATTGGTCTGGCTGTCGGTCACGTTGGCGGCGCCGGACCAGTTGTAGTTGACATTGTTGCGGAAATCGACGATGACCTCGGGCATTCTCTCGTTGCCGCCAATGGTGGGATGGCGGTCGCGGCTCGTTGAAAACAGGGTATGGTGAATGCTGATGTTGCTGCGGGGCTGCCGGAACGACGCGCACATGGCATGCGGTCCCTTGGGATGGATGCTGTTGTTCAACGCCTCGCTGAGAATACACCACTGCATGGTGTAGTTCGTGCACCCGCGCATATCCTGATTGCCGTCGATGCCCCAGCTCAGGGAGCAGTGGTCGATGATCACGTTATCGGAATAATCGACCGTCATCACATCCGGGCCGGAGGGCGGCTTGTTCTTGTCTCCCAATCGCAGGCGGAGATACCGGACCACGATGTCGCGGCAGGATGTGAGCTGAAGGCCGTGGTCCTTGATTGTAATGCCGTCACCCGGGGCGGTCTGGCCCGCCAGGGTCATACCGGCTTTGTTCTCGATACGCAGCGGCGATTGGAGTTCGATGGCGCCGGCGACCTCAAAGACAATCGTCCTCGGGCCCGTTGCGGTCGCCACGCCTTCCCGCAGCGAACCGGGCCCGGAGTCGGCCAGGGTAGTCACATGATAGACGTCGCCGCCCCGCCCGCCCGTTGTCCATTTCCCGAATCCTTCCGCGCCGGGAAACGCCGGGACCGGACCATGGCTGGGAACGAGTGCCGCCTTGAGAGGCAGTTCCGTGCGCGCGACGGCCTCTGCGAACAGGCGCGCGACCGCCCGCGCTCCCTGTTCCCGCAGATGGGTGTTGTCGGCAAGGCCTTCCGGATAGTTCGGAAACGCTCCCTCGGGCAGGTTCATGAACAGGAGACTGGTCTGTTCCCGGCCGAGACGTTCAAAGAACCTCCCGGTCAAGGCGTGCAAATCGATCAGGGGGGCCTCCATCTCCCTGGCGACGTCGCGGGCCGCCTGAGGATACCCGCCCAGGGTGTCTGTGATTGCCGTGTCGTCAGTCCAGGCATTTCTGTGGATGGACGTCAGCACGATGGGGATGGCCCCGCGCGCCCGCGCATCCTGAATGTAGGTCTTCAGGTAATGCCGATAGGTGGTGCCGGGATCGGTGTATCGCGCCGGATCCTCCACTTTCGCATCGTTGTGTCCGAACTGAATCAGGACGTAATCTCCGCGGCACAACTGGTCAACTAGGTCTCCCCAGGCGCCTTCTTCCAGGAAGCTCCTGGCGCTGCGCCCGCTTCGCGCCCGGTTTTCGACCTGAAGGGTTTCGGGATCGAGGAATTCCTGCAGCAGTTGGGCCCAGCCCGTCAAAGGGTATCGGTCCGGAGGATAGGATGCGGCTGTAGAATCCCCGATTACGTAGAGCTTCTGGGCGGCGCAGGAATCGGTCTGCAGACCGCACAGCCCCCAGAGCAAGAACATTGAAACGAATGCAACGCGAAATCTGTCCGGCGAGGCAATACGTGACATCGGCGAATCCTTGCAGGTTAGAGCTTTGGACGCAGCGCGCCGGCATCCGCGCGGCGGCCGGGGGCCTATTGTAACCGAAGTGGGCGTCCGTGGTCGTGTTTGTCGCAATATGGGTTCATCTTCTGTTTGTGTATTATATGGAGCCGGCAGCACAGGCTCGCGGCACGTTGCGCGAAGGCTGACGTTGCGCCCTGGCAGAGAACAATGGACAGCGCCCGGCCGGCGCCGGGAATAACCGCAATACTGTAAGGAGTGGACGAAATGAATACTGCTGAGCCGAATCCAGGATGCACGCGCCGTAATCTGATCCAATGCGGGGTTGCCGCGGCGACCGTTTCGGCATTGTCCGGGGCCGCGGCGCGCGCGCACGCGTCCGAAGCAGCGCCTGACGCTCCCCTCGCTCAGGACGACGTGATCCTGTTTCAGGGAGACTCGATCACGGACGCGGGGCGGGACAAGAATATTGCCGCCGCCAACGACTTTCGCGCGCTGGGCCAGGGGTATGCGAACATGATCGCGTCGGCCCTGCTGGGCAAACACGCGGCGCTGCGGCTGCAGTGTTACAGCCGGGGGATCAGCGGCAACAAGGTGCCCGACCTCCAGGCTCGCTGGCAGACCGATACGGTCGACCTGAAACCCGCGGTGTTGAGCATTCTCATCGGGGTCAACGATCTCTGGCACAAACTGGCGGGGAACTACGACGGCACCGTAGCGGACTATGAGCAGGGATTTGCGAAACTCCTGGCCGATACGCGCGCAGCGCTACCCAGGACCCGGCTGGTGATCTGTGAACCCTTCGTGCTGAAGTGCGGAGCGGTGAACGAAGAGTGGTTTCCGGAGTTCACCGACCGGCGGGCGGTGGCCAAACGGGTCGCGGAGGCGGCCGGAGCCACATGGGTGCCGTTCCAGACCATGTTCGACGGAGCGATTAATGAGCTGATGCCTCCGGCCTATTGGGCGGGCGACGGGGTCCACCCCACCATGGCCGGCCATGCGCTGATGGCGAAGACGTGGCTGGATGTGACTAGACTCGGGTGAGCCGCGCGTCACAGGGGCCGGGTTATGGCATCCCTGAACCGGCGCCCGTAATCCGCCCAACGCCGATCTTCGTGTTCTGCAGACGGCGGGATGCTCATCCCCAGCGCGTGAGGGGGTGGGAACGGTCGGCCAGGGGCAGGGCCACGCGCCCGCCCTGGACGCACGATTCAAACACGGCCTGGATCATCTCCCACGACGCGAGACCGTCGTGAATGCTGAACGCCGGTCGACGGTCCTCCTCGATGGCGGCAATGAGGTCGTCCGTGATGATCTTGTTGCGTTCGCGCTGGAGATCCTTCATCTCAACGACGGGGGCATCGGGAAGCGGGGCCCAGTGGGCGGCGTCTTTTCCGGGCGCCCAGGACGGGTCGCCGAACCAGTGGACGCTCGCATTGTTGTCGCCTGGAAGGACGCGGACAGACACGATGCCGCGGCTCCCGTGAAGGTCGAGGCCGAAACGGCCGCCGTTTCCATCGGGGTTCTTCATGGAATCGAAGTACCCGGCGGCGCCGTCCTGGAACCCGTACATGGCGTGAATACGGTCGCCCACGACGGGCCCGAGCGGCTCGGTGGCCTCACGCACATCGGCCGGGCCGGCCGGTCGGCCGTCGACGGTGACATCGGCGGCGCACCAGGCGGGCGAACCGCCCATGAAGAAGCGCATCAGATCGAGCACATGCGTGCCGAGCACGATGAGGTCTTCGCCCCCGGCGCGGTGGTCCTCCTTGCCGCGTCCGCGGACCTCGAGGAGTGTGCCGATGAGTCCCTGTTCGCAGACCAGCCTCTTCGCATGCTGTACCTGGGGCATGCCCCGGAAATTGTAGGCGATGGCCCATTTCAGGTTTTTGGCTTCGACCGCGGCGACCATTTCGTCGCCGCTTGCCAGCCCGTCGCAGAAGGGTTTCTCGATGAAGCCATGGGCGCCGGCCCCGGCGCATGCCAGGAGATACTCGCGGTGTTTTACGGTGCACCGGGGTCCGATCGCGACCAGGTCGGGCCGTTCTTTTTCGAGCATCTCGCGATAATCGGCGTAGGTGCGTTCCACGCCGACTTCACTTGCACGCTGCGCCCTGCCGGCCTCATCCGGATCCGCCAGGGCGACGGTGGCCACGTCGTCCCGCAACGCAAACGCGTACTGGATGGAGTGGCCATAGCCGCCCAGGGCTGTGTCGCCGATGATACAGGCTTTGTACTTCTTCCCCGACGCCGCGCGTGCGGATGCAGCCGCGACCATGACGGACGATGCCGCGATGAACTGACGGCGGTTGAGACGCATTTCCGGTCCTCCGTATTTTTGAGCCCTGCTTCCGGCAGGATAGGCACGTCGTGGAGCGGCGTCAAGCGAACGCTTCGTGAATTGTAACGGCGCGGCGCTTCCGCCTCCCCTGACGTGCTCGGGCGGAGTGCCCGCCGCCGCGCTCAGTCTGAGAACCCGGACGGCGTCCGTCTCGTGTACCCCCAGGCATCGAGCGCAAACCCCCAGTGCTGATCCACTTTCTCCAGGTCGGCGGAGGTAAACGGGAAGTCGTTTTTCCGGTACTCGGCCTGGGTCTGCAGGTATCGTTCGACATGCGGCCGCGCTTCATCCCACCGCGACAAACCGAGTTCTTGATAGATCGCAGCCATGTGCTCGATCGGATTCCGTTCGAGATCCTCGAAGCGGACCTCGACAAGGTTGCCCTCCGGTATGCGCGTCCTGTCCTGGAGGTAGCGCGACATCATATCGCGGTAAAAGGTCAGGACATTGCGTTCAATCTCGCTGTCCGGGATTTTCTGAAATGCGACCATGTCGAGGGTGGCCCGGTGGAAATTCAGCGTGGACTTGAACACCGTGTAGGGGTCCCGGTAGACATGGATGAACTTGGCCTGGGGAAAGAGCTGAAGCAGGGTGGGAATCCGCGCGGTATTGACCGGATTTTTGAGCACGAGCGGGCGGCCGTTGGTGCGGATGGTCGCCTTTTTCAGGACGTCCAGGTACGTTTCCGACCATCCAATGCGTTCCGGCTCGGAGAGTCCTTCAAACAGGACGTATTTCCGGAAGAGTTCGTCCATCCGCCTCGGAAAATACCAGCCCACGTAAAAGGAATGGCCACAGCGGTTGCACAGGGCGAACTCCTCTTCCTGGGGCAGATCCAGTCCCAGCGGCATTCTGTCCATATGCCGGCGGGCGGGAGCGCACCAGGCGATGAGCGGGCGCAACGGGTTGAATGGCAACAGGCAGGATTCCGGCACCAGCACCTGGAACGTCGAGACGAATCCGAACTGGGGGTCGCGCGTCATAAGATTGTGCAGGTGGGTGGTTCCGGTGCGCCAATGCCCGAGAATAAACACCGGCGGATGCGCGATGGCCACGGCGGGGGCTTGCCTGTTCCAGGAGAGCCGTTCGGCCGCCCGCAGCGCGGCCCCGAACGGGCTGAGCGCGGTCACCTGTGCGGCGCGCCAGCGATAACGCGGATCGATGCCGCCGCCCGCCCGGCTCAGCCGCACCCAGTGCCGGAAGGAAGCAAGCGCAAGCGGGTGATCGATCAGCCGCGCAATCCCGCGCTTGCCCGCGTTGTGTTTGTCCCTCACGTCGTTCACGTTCATCGGAAGAAGTACTTCCAGCCTATTGTGAAGGCGGGACCCTCGAAGTCGTATGCGCGGTCTTTGAAGAAGTTGTATCCGGCATTCACGGTGACCAGGCTTCGCGGGGTAAGCGGCACATCGGCACCCACGCACAGGTTCAGGCTGGGGAGCAGCCATTCATCGGCGAGTTGCACCTGGACCAGCGTGCCGAAGGGCTCAAACCCCACCTTGGCTTTGGCGTCGTAGCTCGCCCAGGTCCAGGTGAGCCGGCTGCCGAGGAAGGGCCGTGCCGCCCGGAACCGCTCCGCGAACCCATGATACTCCCCGAGCGCGACCGTCCGCCACGGGTAGTAATCCACGCCGACGCCGGCGTAGAACGCCTGGCGCAGGATTTCGAAATCCGTGTGCATGGGCAGGATCAGCAGGCTGGGGTCTGTAGCTTTGGTTCGGACCTTGCCCGCGGAATACCCCGCCTCGAAAAATACATCCCACCGGTCGCCCAGGACCCGCCCCACGCCGACATGAGGGGGCCACATCAAGCCATCGTCGCTCACATCGCTAAACGTCCGCACATCGTCGAAACCCGGGGCCAGCAGACGCAACGGCCGGTTGTAGAAACGGTCAACGAGCTGCTCGCTTTCCAGTTTTGGATACGTATTGACCGCCGCCGCCAGGAAATGCCATCGGAGCGGCGCTGCGTGGGCATCGGATTCGGCCGGTGTCGAAACAGCGGCCGGCGCCTCCGCTGGGAGCGGGGCGTCAGCTTCGGGGATGGTGGAACACGAGGCCGCGCACACCACACCCGCCGCGATCCCCAGCAGGCGAAACAGCACAGTACGGCTGCGAGTGCATCCAGATACGCAGGTCCCGTTCAATATGCGAGTTCCCCAGGATAAGCCACAGTATGCGTTTGAACCGTTGTCGAAACCATAGAGCGGGCTCCACAGCCCGCACGGTTGGGACATCGCCCCGGTCGATGGGGCGAAACCCGGGCTAGATTACGTTGCCCCGCCCATTCGTACGCCGCCGGCGTGTACCGGGAATACTATCCTTCCCGTCGGTGACGCATCAACCCTCTCGTGCGGGGGCCCTGTGGCGCTCCCGGTCTCCGCCAGCGGGAAGGCTCCTGATGCCGTGGGGTTCTTTCGGGTATAATGGATGTTGCAGCGGATTGCCCGCTGTTCCCGCTTCCAAAGACGCCACATTCTTTTGAGGAACAGAGGATACGCCAATGAAAGCCCTGCCGCTCGTTCTCACCGTGATTCTCACTGGAGTCAGCGCCTGCAGCACCATGTACTACGGGGCCATGGAAAAGGTGGGTATACACAAGCGCGAGATCATGGTGGATCGCATCAAGGAGGCCCGCGACACCCAGAACGAGGCCAAGGAACAGGTGCTGACGGCCATGGAACAGTTCAAGCGCGTTGTTAACGTCGAGGGCGGCAACCTCGAGAAGGAATACAACAAGCTCAATGCAACACTGCAGAAGACCGAGGCCGAAGCAACCAGGGTGCACGACCGGATCAGCTCGGTGGAGGACGTTTCGGACGCACTGTTCCGCGAATGGCGCGCGGAAATCAAGCAATACACCAGCGACACGCTCCGGGAAGCGAGCGAGCGGAAATACGAGACTACGCAGGAAAAGTATGCGGAATTCATCGAGGCCATGAAGCAGGCGGAGAGCAAACTGGAACCGGTTTTGGCGTTGCTGCGTGATCAGGTGTTGTTCATGAAGCACAACCTGAACGCGCGGGCCATCGCGGGATTGAGCGACGAAGTGGTCACGGTTCAGGCCAACGTGGATACGCTGGTTCGCGACATGGAAGCGGCCATTGCCCAGGCCGATTCGTTCATGGCGTCGCTTCAGGCGGAATGATCTCGTTCTGCCGGCCCCTTTCGCATGAATCACAGGATGCCGCGGGCGACGGCCACGGTTCTTGCCCGGCGGCCAGGGATCGTCAGTGGTTCCGCCACTGGAACAGGAGGGCCTATGCGACCCGGAACGTACCCGGCCATCATCAGAAGAGGCTCTTCAGCCAGGATACCGGCCGTTCTCTTTCTGCTCATGGCGCTTGGCGTGTCGTTGGACGTCACCGCGTCCGCGGCCTTGTTGGAACCCTTGCGGGCGGTCTATCTGCACCCGGCTCCTTTCAACGACGCCGAAATGAGCGCTGAACAGCGCGCGAGCCGGATTGCGGCGGTGCTGGAAGATGCCCGCGACTGCGGACTCTCCACGGTATTTCCCTACGCGAACACGTCCGGGGGCCGCGCGTACTACCCCAGCCAGTATCTGCGGCCGGCGGGGACCGAGGACGGGGACACGCTGGGCTTGATTGCGCGGGAAGCACAGGCGCGCGGCTTGGGTGTGATACCGGCGATGTGCGTGCTGGTTTCCGGCCATGACACGCCGGAGGGTATCCTGGAGACGCATCCGGACTGGGCGCTCCGCACACCCTCCGGTGAACCCATGGGGTGGATTTCTCCTGCTCACGCCGAGGCGCGCGCCTGGGTGGCCGGCATGGTTCAGGAACTGGTGGCGCGTGTCCGTCCTGGCGGTGTGTTGCTCGATTACCTACGGTATCCGAACGAAGACGTGCTTCTTGATCCGGCGAGTGCGGCGGCCTTTGACGCGGCCGCGCCGGCCGGTGAGACCGAGGCCGCCCGGAAAGAGCGGCTGCAGCGATTTAAAGAGGAGTCGCTGAGCACGTTGGCGGGAGAGATCAGCCAGGCACTTCGGAGTCAGCAGCCCGACATTCGCATCGGCCTGTATACCTGGGGTCCTCACGTGCCATTCAAGCACCCCGTGGCCCAAAGCTGGCCGGACTGGGTGCGAAACGGGTACATCGACATCGTGAATATCTCCGGCTATTGCTACCGCAAGAATTACGGGGAACGCTACCTGGAGGTTTTTGAGAAGCGCGTCCGCGACTCCGTGGAACTGGCGCGTCAGACGGGAACCTCCCCTTCCCTCTCGTTCGCTTTGGGGATGCATACGAGCCACGGCGCGCTCGAATCGGCGTCGGAGATCACGGTCTACCGCTCGCTGGCGGAGAAAGCGGGCTGTCCCGGCGTAGCCGTTTTTGCCTGGGCGGGGCTGGAGAAGTTCCTGCCCGATGTGATTCAAGGCGGTTATCTTCGTGATACCCCGCACGAAGCGCGTGCGGCCTCCGGATGGAAAGTCCGGCTGACCGTTGATTTGGGCAGGGATACGGGTCAGAACTTCGGGTCTCTGTTTGAAGCCGTGGCCCCGGACGGGAAACCGGCGGCCGGGGCGGGATTCCTTGGCGCGTACAACACGTACTATCGCGCCAGCCGGCACACGCTGCATTTCTATGTGAAACCGCCACATGGCCTCGACATGGTCCAAGCGGCGCCATTCCCCAGACCGTCCGGCAGCAGTCACCATTATCTGTTCGATGTGGCTGAGTCGGTATACGCTACGGATCGCTCCGGCGAGACACCCGTCCAGCGCTGGGAAGCGGGAGCGGGCCGGTGGACCGCCGTTGATCCTCCCCAGCCCCCGGCGTTCGTCGTCGGCCGCCATCGTATGGAGTGTTTCCCAAACCGGGTCACGGTCGACGGGCAGGAGGCATTCCGGTTCGACGCGAGCCGTGGCGCCGCCGGGTCGTATTACTATGCTCAGGGATGGCTGTTCTTTCACGTGGCTGAAGCGAATTCACCGGAACGCCGCACCGCAATCCAGGCCTGCCCGTGGGATGTGGGGGCGCAGCCGGAGCCGGACCTTGAGCAGGCGGTGGTTCTCCCGCTTACCGCCCCCGGCGAATTTCCGTATTCCTATGGTCAACTGGACCAGGATGTTCTTGTGGGCTCAAACAACGGCGGGGTATACCGGTTTCGTAAGGGACAATGGTCCACGCTTCGCAAGGCCGACCCGACAACCAGCTTCCAGCTGTACGCCATGATCAACTACCGGGACCGGCTGCTGATGGGCCAGTATCCCGCGGGAGAGTTGTTTGAAGTGGAGGGCGACGAGCTGAAACATTTGGCCGGCTGGCCGCCGCGGCCCGCAGGGGCCGGTCCCAGCGCGCGGGAAGCGCAGACCCTGACCTTCTATCGCGGCGACCTTTTTGCGGGCGTGTGGCCCTGGGGCGAGGTCTGGCGTTTCAAGGATGCGGATTCCACCTGGGAATACGTGCGGCGGCTTTTCGCGGAGCCCCCGATGACCCTGGAGGTACAGGCTCCGTACGAACAGGAAATGACACAACTCGGCGAGAAGGTCAATAACCTGTGGGGTCAGCGGGTAACGGCGCTTGTACCGTTCCGGGAAGGCTTGCTGGCCTCCACCTCGAACAAGAACGGGGCCCCCTGCGAACCGCGCCTGACGTTTCTGGAGGGCGGGCGCGCCCGCGAGTATGGGGAAGTGCACCGGCTCTACCTGCCGGGTCATTTGTCCGTGCCCATTGCGTGGACGGGCGTGGCCACCGATCTTGAGTTCGAGATCACGCCCGCCGGCATGAGTGTGAGCCAGGATGGCCGGGAGCTGGGGTCGGCGACCTTCCCCCCTGCCTCCATGGACGGGTTCTCCATCGAACACGTCCGGTGGAGCGATGGAGTGTATGGTCCGTTAGCGGGCCGTTTGTCGGCCGAATCTCTGGAAGGGCCCACCACATGACCGGTCCAATCCGTGCGTTAAACCCCGTTGACCGTGCCCGGTCGGCGGGCCGGCAATACCGGAACCGGCTGCCGCGGCAGAGGAGAGTGCAGATGAGGATGTGGCGCATACTCGCGTTGTATGGATTGCTCCTGACAGTCTACTGGGCGGCGTTTGGCGAGGAGGCCGAGCCGTACCCCCGCGTGACCCAGGAGGCCTTCGAGGCGCGTCGGCCGTTCTTTGCATACGACAAAGACATCCCGCTGGACGGGCGCGTCGTGCTCGAGAAGCAGGGAGACCATTCCACACGGTGGAAACTGGTCTTCCGGGGCGTGCAGGGGTTCCTGGTGCCGGGCTACCTCGAGATTCCGGAAAATGCCAGCAAACCGTATCCGCTGGTTGTGCTCCTTCACGGCTGGAGCGGCGGGAAGGAGGACTGGTGGCAGGAAGGCAACTACATCAACGGCTCGGAAATGCGCACGGCCCTGCTGGAGGCCGGTTATGCCGTGTTGGCGTTTGACGCCGCGGCACATGGCGAGCGCAGCCATGAAATCGACTACCTTCATGTGAATGCCTACGACGATCCCGCGGCGCCGCCGCGGCGCAACTACTTCTCGATCCCGGAAATTGTGATTCAAACGGTAAAAGACTGCCGCCGGGCCCTGGATTATCTCGAGGAACGGGGCGACATCGACATGGGCCGTGTGGCTGCGCTGGGCTACAGCATGGGCGGCGTGAATACCATGCTGCTCCTGGCCCTTGAACCCCGCATCAAGATGGGGGTCGCCTGTGTGCCCCCCTGGTACAACGCCGCCTGGACGCCCGTGGAACCGGTGGACTACACGTGGGGCATCCTCGACAAGCCGTTGTTGATGCTCATGGGCCGCAAGGACGGATTCTATACGGAAGCAGCGATCGAGGCGTCGACAAAAGCCTATCTGAACCCCGGCAGCACCCAAGTCATCTGGTACGACAGTGACCACCAGCTCACGTCCGTTTACGTCGCCGATGCCGTGGAATATGTGAAACGGCATCTCTAGCGTTGCCACAGACCGTGGCCGGTCAGGCGACAAAACGCCGGATCCCGGCGGCCGGACGCCCGCGTTTTGACAGCTTCCTCCGTGCCCCGTAGAATTTGCGGATGCGCATCGGTCTGCTCACCCTCGGTTGCGACAAGAACACCGTGGACAACGAATACATCGCGGGGCTTTTCGAGTCCCGCGGGTGTAGCGTCGTGTTTGAACCGGCGGCGGGTGGACCCGGTCTCGATGCGGTGGTTGTTCTCACCTGCGGGTTCATCGCCGACGCCCGGGAACAGTCCGTGGAGGCGCTTCTGGCGTGGGCCGAGGTGAAAACCCGCGACGGCGGTCCCCGGATCTATGCGGCGGGCTGCCTGGCGCAGCGGCATGCCGCGGAATTGCTCAATGCCATCCCGGAACTCGACGGCATCGCGGGAGTCGGGCAATTCGAGCAGATTGTGGACCTTGTGTTGTCCGGCGCCTCGCGCGCGAACCTGGTGCGGCCGGAACCCCTGGTGGAGATCGGCTCACCGTTGCCGCGCCGCAGGGCCAGAGCCCTCCCGTATGCGTTCCTGAAGATCGCCGACGGCTGCAATCACACGTGCTCTTTCTGTTCCATCCCCCTCATGAAGGGGCGTTTGCGCTCCGTCCCGCGCGACATTCTCCTGGAAGAAGCGCGAGCACTACTGGCGTCGGGCGTCCGCGAACTCATTCTCGTAGCGCAGGACATCTCGGTCTACGGCTGGGACCGCGACGACGGATATGAACTTCCCGGCCTGCTCGGCGATTTGTGCGCCCTGCCGGGCGATTTCTGGGTGCGCTGCATGTATTGTTATCCGGGCGGGATCACCGGCGAACTGCTCGACGTCATGGCTGCCGAACCCAAGATTGTCCCCTATCTCGACGTGCCGTTACAGCACTTCGACGCGGACATCCTCCGGCGCATGCGGCGGCCGTCGAGCCGCATCAGCCCGCGCCGGCTCGTGGCCCGCTTGCGCAAGGCGATACCCGGCATCGCGATCCGCACCACGCTGATTGTGGGATTTCCGGGGGAAACCCCGGCCCAGCACCGCCGGATGCTGGAGGGCATCCGCGAACTCCGGTTCGACTGGCTGGGGGCGTTTCCCTACTCGCGCGAGCCCGGGACGTCCGCCGCGAACGCGCCGCGCCAGGTGGGGAACCGTGTGCGTCAGAAGCGCTGGGAAGCGGTGATGGCCGCACAGGCCGAAATTGCCGAGGAGCAGAGCCGTTCGAGAATCGGTGCGGTTGAGCGCGTGCTTGTCGAGGGATACGACGAAGACCGCGGCCTCTGGTTCGGCCGGAGCGGCCGTGAAGCGCCGGAAGTGGACGGGCTGGTGCTGCTTCACTCCGCCGGAGCGCTCCAAGCCGGCCAGTTTGTCGCCGCCGAGGTCATCCGCGCCGAGATTTACGACGTGATCGCCCGCGTCCTTGACGCGCCCGCCCCGGATTCAGGCCAATGCCGGTATGACGGCCGGCGGAACAATGGAAAATGAGCCCTCGGCCCATCTATACTCGTCCACGGTCGGGGGTTACCGGGGAGCAGCCTTGATTCCATTACAGGGGGAGAGCAACGGCGCCTCTGAAGATGCGGTGGTCGCAGTCAAATAGCAGGAGTCGACGACCCATGAAACGATTGATTGCCATTTTCCTGTTCGTGTCCGCATCGCATGTGGCCGCCGCCGCTCCCGACGCGCGGGTTGATGCACTGAAAACGGAAGTAGCCGCCAGGGGCTGGATCGTCTATGGCGCGCGCAGCGACAACGGCACGTGGGACCTGTTCCTGTCGCGTCCTGACGGCAGCGCGCGGCGCAATATCACTAACACCCCCGATTTTGAGGAGGCGGCGCCCCGTTTTTCGCCGGACGGGTCCCGGCTCCTTTTCCGCCGCCTCGAAAAAGGGACGACCATTGACCACGACCGCTGGGGGTTCCAGGGCGCCCTCGTTATCGCGAACGCCGATGGGTCCAATCCCGTGGCGGGCGAAGACGGTGCGGCCCCATGGGCTTCGTGGTCGCCTGACGGCAAACAGGTGGTCTGTCTCGACAAGCAGGGCATCCACGTGCTTGACCGCGAGACCCGGAAAGAAGTGCGCGACGTCATGAAACGCCAGGGCATCTATCAGCAGTTGTTTTGCTCGCCCGATGGCCGCTGGTTCTGCGGCGTGGCCAATGTCGGGGGCGAATCGTGGACGGTAGTCCGGATGAACGCGGCGACCGGCGAGATGAACACGGTACGCACGTTTCAGAACTGCACCCCGGACTGGTTTCCGGACTCCGAACGGATCATTCTGTCGTCCCGGCCGGCGGGTCAGCAGGTCAACGACGGGTACGGGTACACGCAGTTGTGGGCGGTCGACGGCGCGGGCGGCAATGATCGATTGCTGTACGGGGAGGAAGGGTATCACATCTACGGGGGCGCGGTGTCGCCGGACGGCGCCTACGTGCTTTTCTCGAGGTCGCCGCAGGATGGCTCGGGCGCCGAAAACGCCGGCGGCGAGATTTGCATCCTCCGGATGGCGGATACGCCGACGATAGCGGGCGAAAGCACGGAACTGCGGAAGCTTCATCCCGCGACGAAAGACGGACCGGTGCTCTTCCTGACACAGGGCTGGGAGCCCCACTGGACCTATGCGGAATCAGGAGGCGAGTGATGAACAGCGGAGCACAGCGCCTGATGCGCGGCATGGCGGTGTTCGGTTGCGTGGTGGCGTGCGTATCTTGCGGGGGTGGCACGCAAACAGGGGAAGAGGCACACGTGACCACGCTGGGAACGGTCGAGGTGACGGCGGAACTCGTTGAAATTCCGGGGGAACTGATCGACCGGCCCATGTATGACTATGCCCATGTCATGAAATACCGGGTTCTCACGGTACACCGGGGCGGCGATGTCGGCGACGTCATTTATGTGGGTCACTACAACCCCCTCAAGCCGCGCGACGCGGTGGCCGACGCGCGCGTGCCCGAAGTGGGCGGCACGGTGAAATCGTTCCGCGTGGGCGACGTTCACCGGATGGCGCTGGAGTTTCCGATTGACGAGTGTTTCATGGGGGGCATCATCAACAAGTACCACGAAGAGGGTGTCTCGCCGGTGTACTGGGCTGTCTGGACTAATCGCGCACGCCGGCCCTGATTCATGGTTTTCACATCGCACATTTTTGTTTTCTACTTCCTGCCACTGGTGCTTCTCGCCTACTATGCCGTCCCGTGGAAGCGCAATCTTCTCCTGCTCTTCGCGAGCTACATCTTTTACGGCTGGTGGGACCCGCGCTTTGTCGCGCTCATGTTTCTGGCAACGCTGGCCAACTACGTCTGCGGGGGGATCATCGCGCGCGCCCCGCATGGCTCGCGCACACGCCACGCCGCGCTGGTGGCCGCGGTCGCAATCAGCCTCGGCATGCTGGGATTCTTCAAGTATTTCGTCTTTGCGCAGAACAACCTGAACGCGCTGGTGGTCTGGTTTGGCGGCACGCCGTTTCCGGTCCTGCAGGTGGTTCTGCCGGTCGGGATCTCGTTCTTTGTCTTTCAGAGCCTGAGCTATTCCATCGACGTCTACCGCGGCGAATCGCCCCCCGTACGGTCGCTTGCGGATTTCGCCTGTTTCGTGGCGCTGTTCCCGCAACTGATCGCCGGGCCGATCGTCCGGTACAACACCATCGCGGAACAGTTGGTCGAACGCGAGCACAGCCTCGACAAATTCGCCTGCGGAACCGCCCTGTTCATCTTGGGATTCGCCAAGAAAGTTCTACTGGCCAACGCCATGGGCGCGGTGGCGGACGCGGTCTTCGGCGCGGAAACACGGGGTTGCCTGGACGCCTGGTTCGGCGTATGCGCCTACGCGTTCCAGATCTACTATGACTTCTCCGGCTATTCCGACATGGCCATCGGGCTTGGGCGGATGTTCGGGTTCGAGTTCCTCCGGAATTTTGATTCGCCGTATCTTGCCGACAGCATTACGGACTTCTGGCGGCGCTGGCACATCTCCCTTTCGACGTTTCTGCGGGATTATCTCTACATCCCGCTTGGCGGCAACCGGAAAGGCCCCTGGCGCACGTACGCCAATCTTGCGATCGTGATGTTGCTGGGCGGACTCTGGCACGGGGCCAGCTGGGTATTCGTAATCTGGGGCGCCTACCATGGGTTCCTGCTGGCGTTCGAACGGTGGCGCGGCAAGGAGAGCGTGTATGCCAGGCTCCCCCGGCAGATCCGCGTCGGCTTTACGTTTGTCCTGGTGCTGTTTTCGTGGGTGCTGTTCCGGTCACCGACGCTCGCGGAAGCCGGGGCGTACTTCCAGGCCCTGTTTGCCCTGTCGAACGCGGACGGGAGCCCGGCGCTGCTCGCGGGCGAGCTGTACACGCGGGGAAACGTGGGGCTCATGGCCCTCTGCGCGCTGGTAGCGTTTCAACGGGTGCAGGCGTTCGACTGGGTGCAGCGCATGTCGTGGCCGCGCCTGCTGCTCGTGCTCGCCGTGTTCGTGTATTCATTGCTGACCATGTTTGTGCAGGCTTTCAATCCGTTTTTGTACTTCCAGTTCTGAGGACCGCAAAGGAGAGGAGCGCGCAGATGCAGTACAGCCGCCGAATCAGCCTCTCGCTCACGGCAGCGTTTCTGCTGCTCGTCTTCGGCATGCCCCTGAGCCAGGCGGCGCTCGAACTGGCCCGGGGCGACCGGCCGCACGCGCTGGAACTGCTTCTGCATGTCCCCACAAAGGCCAACCTCCGCCAGTTCGAACGGGAACTGGACAACGCTGCGTGGGCCATCCGGCGCTCCCGTCCCTGGATGCAGCTGTTGCAGTTCACGGTTCTTCACCATGCGGGGCGGGACACGCTGCCCGGGCGAAACGGCTGGTTCTTTTTCCGGCCCGGCGTCCGTTATCTGGTCGAACCCCTGCCCGAGCCGGCCCGGGATACCGCCCCCCTGGCGGCCATCCTTGCGTTCAAGGCAGAGCTCGACGCGCGCGGGATCGCGTTGGTGGTGATGCCCGCGCCCGGAAAGGCCAGCGTCTATCCCGAACTACTCACGCGCCGTGCCCTCGGCCACATGGCGCCGATGAACCGGCATACGCTTGACCTGCTCGCGCGGCTGCGTGACGCCGGTGTGGACGTGGTGGATCTGTCGGCGCTGTTTTGCGGGAGTGAACGTCCCGGCCTGTACCTCGCGCAGGACTCGCACTGGTCGCCCGAGGGGATGGAACGCGCGGCCGGGGCGGTCGCCCGCCACCTGTTCGACCGCGGCCTGGTGAAACCGGGCGGCACAGAGTATGCGGAGCGGCCCGCCCCGGTCGAGCGGCTGGGCGATCTGATCCTGATGATGCAGTCGCCGCCGGTCGAACGCCTGTTTGCGCCCGAACGCGTGGATTGCCGGCAGGTGGTGCAGGCGGATTCCGGGACCTTGTATGAAGACGATCCGGCATCGGAAGTGCTTGTGCTGGGCGACAGCTTTCTGCGCATTTATCAGCTGGACGAGCCGGGCGCGGCGGGGTTTACGGCGCATCTGGCACGGCACCTGGGGAGGCCGGTCGCGTCGGTCATCAACGACGGCGGGGCTTCGACGCTTGTACGGCAGGAACTGGCGCGCACCCCGGAGCTGCTCGCCAACAAACGGGTGGTCGTGTGGGAATTTGTCGAACGCGACATCCGGTTCGGTACGGAAGGCTGGCAGATTGTTCCGCTGCCCCCGCCCTCGTGACCATGGCGCGGGCGCACGGCGGTTCAGCGCAAGGTCAGAACCAGCCCGATGACGGCGCCCCCGAGGATCAGCCAGGTGGAGTTCACCTTGAAGCGGTACAACAGGAATGCGCTGGCCGCGGCAAGGAGCACCGACACCGGGTCACGAAAGGTCCCCACGCCTAACTGCAGGGTCACGACCGCCATCAGGGCGAGGCTGGCCGCGTTCACCCCGTCAAGAAACGCGCCCGCCCACACAGATTTCCGCATGCGGGGAAGCAGAAACCCGATCGCGCCCACGAAAAGGAACGATGGCAGGAAGATGCCGAGCGTGGCCACAGCGGCGCCGGTCACGCCCGCGAGCAGGAACCCAATGAACGTCGCCGTGGTGAAAAGCGGGCCCGGCGTCACCTGGCCAATGGCCACCGCGTCGAGCAACTGTGCCTGGGTGATCCATTGCCACCGGTCAACCAGGTCGGATTCGATGAACGCGAGCAGGACGTAGCCGCTGCCGTAGAGCACGCTGCCTACTTTCAGGAAAAACAGAAACAGCGAGGCGGGGCTGAACGGCTTCGCGCCGGCGGACTGCCAGCTCGGCCCGAACAGGATCGCGGCGAGCGTCAGCCCCGCGACCGCCACCAGCACCGTCAACCCGGCCCAGTGCTGTCGGATTCCGGTTCGCGCGGCGGAAATAAACGCCATGGCCGTTCCCGCGAGCACCAGGGTCTCGAGTTCTCCCAGGCCCAGAAACACGGCAACGGCTCCAAGGACGCCGAGCACCATGAGCAGCCGGGTCCTGGCCGCTTTCCTGCACAACGCCTCCAGGGCCTGCGCGATGATCGCAATCACCACCGGCTTCACCCCGTACAGGATGCCTTCCGCCTGAGGCAGCGCCCCGTACCGCACGTAGAGCCAGGCACACACGCCGACAATGCACGAGGCCGGCAGGATAAACGCCACCCCGGCAACCACCATGCCGGCCACCCCCGCCCGTTCGTGGCCAATATGGATGACCATCTCCGTCGAGTTGGGACCGGGAATCAGGTTGGTTATTCCGAGCAGGTCGAGGAATTGTTCGTGCGTGAGCCAGCGCCTCCGCCGCACCACTTCGTCTTCAAAAAGGGCAATGTGTGCCGCGGGCCCGCCAAAGGCGGTGAATCCCAGGCGGACGAAGAGGACGGCAAGCTCCCGAAGCCGGGCGCCCAGGGGGAGCGTGCCACGCTCCGGAACCGGCGCCGGACCGATACGGTCTCGGTGTGTCAATCCGGCGTCCTTTCGCATGTGCTCCGGCCACGTCCGAGGAGCGCATCGATCGACCCGCGCCCGCCGCCAACGATGAGCAGAAACATGGACCCCAGCAGCATGGCAAAGTCCGTGCGCGTCTCGTGCGCCATGCTCCAGAATCCGTAGCTGGAAAGCTCCCGCACGTGAAACCCCCAGAGATCGTGACCGAGGAGGATGGGAAGTTTGGTGGTCACGATCGCCACCACCATGATGCCGATCAGCGGGAGTACGGCCAGCCGGGTCAACAGGCCCAGAAGAACAAGCAGGCCACATCCGATCTCGAACGCGCCCACCATCGGTGCGAACAGCTCCGCGGCGGCAAATCCGATCTTCTCGAATCGTCCCACGCCCAGACTGGCCGGGTAGAGGAATTTCTGTATGCCTTCGGAAAGAAACACCGCGCCGACGGCCACCCGGATCAGGATCGCCGCGGCCGGGGCATTGGTCTTCGCCAGATCGCTGAACGTTTTCATGGGCCTCAATCCCCTGCCGTCAATAAGCTCCGTTCTTCTATCCCAGCACCATTCTCGCGGATCACACGCCCCGGCGCAACCGTCCGAAGTCAGCTGCATGCGAAGCTGCTCGTGATATACGAAATGCCGCGACCGGCTCCTCTTATTCCGTGTAACCCGGGGTCGTGGTGGTCGCGAGAGCGTGCCATCCCCCCAAGGGCACCCACTCCACCTCCTCCACCGGGGCAGTTCCGAGCGGGGGGCTTTGCGTTTGATAACGGATCATTGTGTCTACGTGTTTTCGTGCCATGCTTCTGTGCATGTGACGCGCGCGGGACGATAGAGAATGGCCCTGTATTTCGAGCCTGGACTGGTGCCTCCGGCACGTTCAAGAACGCGCTCTGTCGTCCCTACGGGACTTGGTATCTTGGGGGTGACACGAACCCCGGGTTGAAACCCGGGGCTACTATCGGACGTGCCTCCGGCACGTTCAAAGATCCCAAGGTCTAACCCGGAGATCCGTGCCACACACAGGATCTTCGGGACACGCGCAATCGAGTCCCGCAGGGACGGCAGAGAATAGCCCCGGGTTTCAACCCGGGGATCCGCGGGCCACGTAGGTCGAGTCCCGTAGGGACGGCAGAGAATAGCCCCGGCTTTCAAGCCGGGGATCCGCGGGCCACGTAGGTCGAGTCCCGTAGGGACGGCAGAAAACAGCCCCGGGCTCCAAGCCTGGGGTTCATTTTCAGTCCCACGCCGGGCGGCGGTTTGAATCGCCTGCCAAGCGGGGGGATAATCGCGGCAACGGGTGGTGCAGTTCCCAACCGGCGGTGACGCCTGGAGGCAGCAACATGAGAAGGCCTGTCCTGGCTGCGCTTGTCATTCTTCTGGCCACATCCCTGACGGCCCAGGGCCAATCCGACCCGGTTGACCACATGACGTGGTGGCGTGAAGCCCGGTTCGGTCTGTTCATTCACTGGGGGCCGGTGAGCCTGAAAGGCACGGAGATTGGCTGGTCTCGCGGGGGTGAACGGCGGGGCACGGGGGGCACGGGCGACATTCCGCTGGAGGTCTACGACAACCTCTACCGGGAATTCAATCCGGTGGAGTTTGACGCGCGCGAATGGGTCCAGATCGCGCTGAACGCCGGCATGACATACCTCGTCTTCACCTCAAAACACCACGACGGCTTCTGCATGTTCGATTCCGCGCTTACCGAGTACAAGATCACCAACAGCCCGTTCCAGCGGGACGTGGTTCGCGAACTCGCCGACGCGTGCCATGAGGCCGGGCTCAAAGTGGGATGGTACTACTCCCCTCCCGACTGGCATCACCCCGACTACCGGACCGCGAATCACGCCCGGTACATCGAATACCTTCACGGCCAGTTGCGCGAACTCTGCACAAACTACGGCAAGATCGACATCCTCTGGTTCGACGGGCTCGGCGGGACCGCGGAGGACTGGGATGCAGAGAAGCTGGTCACGATGATCCGGGAACTTCAGCCCGGCATCGTGATCAACGACCGTGCGGGACTCCCCGAAGATCATGCCACGCCGGAGCAGCGCGTCGGGGCGTTCAACCGCAACCGCCGCTGGGAGACCTGCATGACAATCTGCAACCAGTGGGCGTGGAAACCCGACGACACGATGAAGACGCTCGACAAATGCATTGATGTCCTTGTCCGCACGGCCGGGGGCGATGGCAACCTGCTGTTTAACGTGGGTCCCATGCCGGACGGGCGCATCGAGCCGCGGCAGGTGGACCGCCTCGCCGAGATGGGGGCGTGGCTGGGACAGTTTGGGGAGACGATCTACGGCACCCGCGGCGGACCGTACATGCCCTCCGCCTGGGGGGCCTCCACCTGTAAGAACAGCCGCGTCTATCTCCATGTGCTTGACTGGAACCAGGTGAAAGACGGCCGCATTGAGCTGCCTCCGCTGCCACGCGCGATCATCCGGCACGAGTTGCTGACCGGCGGCGCTGTGAAGCTCGAAAACACCCCCGAGGCGCTGATTCTGCATTTCGACGCGTCCGCGCGCGTCGAGCCGGACACCATCCTCGCGCTCGAGGTCGAAGGCAACGCAGAAGACCTCTCTCCCATCCCCCTCCCCACGGAAATCGTGCAGGGGAACTTCGCCGCATCGAACGTGTACGAAAGCATGGACATGTACAGCCCCGCCATGGCGTTTGACGGCAATCCCGAAACCCGCTGGGCGACGGACTCGGGGACGCATCAAGCCTGGCTGCAGATCCGCTTCAACGAGCCCCGCAAGATAAGCCAGATCCTCGTCAGCGAGGCGTGCGGCGACCGCATCCAGAAGTTCGAGCTCCAGCAGAGCGACGACGGAAAACACTGGACCACCTTTTACACCGGCGAGAAACTTGGCATGAACGGCCGGGCGCGTTTTGAGGCCATAACCACCTCCGGCGTCCGGCTCAAGATCCTCGAGGCCACAGAAGGCCCGACCCTCTGGGAAGTACAATTCTCCGAAAAGCAGGACAACGCTGAGTGACGTTCCGCGGGGCTCGCCCGGCGCGCTTGCGCTATTTTAGGAGGCGCGCATCTGCCCAGTTGGCGTGGTCGGCGGCAATGCCGTCGCCGGCGTCCTCGACGATGAGGGAGAGTCTGGACACGCCGTCGAGCGGCACGCGAATCTCGATGGGAGAGGTGTCGCGACCGGCGACGGGACTGCGGAACAGCTCCCGGTCGTCGCCTTTGACCACGAAAACGACGGAGCCGCCCCGCACTTCCTGATCGTATCCGGCGGTTGCCGCGAAGGTCTTGAAGCCGCTGGGGAGCGCGTAGTCGATTCTGCTGTCGGCATGGGTGCCAATGCCGCGGAGGTAGCGGCGTCCGGCCATGGTCATGGGCTTGTTCATAACGCTGCGGTTCAGGCGGACCTCGCCCCAGCCCGCGGTGGCCTCGGACCACGTCAGCGTGTCGAGATAGACGCCGTCAATCGTGGAGATTTCCCTCGGGCGACGTTGCACGACGGCAGCGCCGGTGTTGCAGGCCACCGGAGGGATGAGCGTGCGGGACCAGCTGCGCAGTTCGGGCCGGTAGAGGGGAAACGCGGGAGCGGAGTCGAAGGGGGCGTCGGACGGTCGCGCCGGCGCGGCGCCGCGAACAAACACGGCGACAGTGGACGCCGCAGCGGCGGGATTCAGGCGCACATCCACGGTATGCCGGCCTTCGGGCACGGACGCCATAAACCAGATCCAGTGTTCCTCCACGGGTCTGCCCGTCGCGGAGAACGCCCCGGCGGATGCGGCGGTGGTGACGGGGGCGTCCACGCCATCCACGGCAAGCGAACAGGCGCTCAGCGCGACGTCGGGCGGCCCTTCGCAGAGCACGCAGACCTCGGCGGAGCCGATGCCTGCCAGAGTGAGGTCGACGGTTGCGCGGAATGAGACCATTTCATTCGCGTCACCGGTCGGGGAAGTCCAGGAGGGGCCGAACGGGGCGGGGTCCTCTTCAAAGACGGTCCGTTCGACAATGGGCGCCTGCGCGACCGTCATCTCGATGCGCGGCGCCGGAGAGACCCGGTCGCTGAGGATGTGGGGCGGTTCTTCCTTGGGAACCTGTTCCACGAAGACGGTTTCGTAAGGTTCCAGATGCAGCTCGGGCAACGGGGCGCCCGATTGCACGCGGGCGAGGACTTCGCGGCGCGGATACACGGTGCGGATTTCGGTTACGGGCGAAAAGGGCGCATTCCGGAAGGTCTCCGGCAGGGTGAACGCGGCTTCCTCGAGCCAGGGATTGCGCAGGCAGAAGAGCCTGCGCCCGGGACCGGAAAAGGCGTATCCGTACGGTTCGCGTTGGGCAGGATCGCCGCCGACGGGCATCGGCTCCTGGAGAAACTCGCGGTTGTGGCGCGCCCAGGCGATGAGCTCCGCAAAGAACTGCCACTCGCCGCGGTCCATAAACTCCGGGTTGATGTAGGACGAGATGAACCAGCGCCCCCGGCCAATGGCCATGGCGGCATGGTTCTGAAACGCGCCCGGACACTGCACGATGATGTCGAAACACTGCAGGGCGGAACTTGGCATCAGGAAGGCGTCGCGGCCCTCGATGTTTTCGATATCGCGGGCGGTGGTCATTGCTTCGATCCATTCGGGACACGGGCACCGCCCCAGGGGGCTGTCATCGCCGAAGGGGCCGATGAGAAACGGCACGTGCATCAGCCACCACGGGCTGGGGCGGTATCCAAAACAGGTGGGTTCGAGAGCGATACCGGGAGCGCGGGCCCGCAGCGCGTCGAAGACCTCCATCAACCCCTCGGCGATGGGCAGGTACGACTCGGGTCCAGGATGATGGCCGTGGGTGTCGACTTCGCAGTGGGGGACGAACCCGTCGAACTTGACGTGGGCGAGGTTGGCGGCCTGGGCGCGTTTGAGGACGGCGTCCTTGAACGCGGTCTGGTACTTTCCATTGCGGGCGAGGCATGCGTTCAGCCCCAGGGTTGCATGGGGGGTGACTTCGTATCCGGCGGATTGCAGCCACGCGTTGTCGAGCGCAGGCGGATACAGGCTGCTGGGCGAGACCCAGAGGCCGGGGCGCGCGTGGACCGCGGCGAGCGCGTCGCGGATCCTGGAAAAGCCTTCGGGGAAATGCCCGGCGTCAATTTGCCAGACGGAGTGCGCATCGGACCAGCCCATGTCCATGGCGTAGGAATCGAAGAAGAAGCCCGTGACGTCGAAGAGGTCCTGTTTCAGCCGGGCGATATTGTTCAGCACGAATGCCTCGGAGGACGGCACGGGGGCCGTCCACCAGTCATTGTAGTGGACGTGCATGTCGGCGGGTTTTACCCGGACCGTGTCGAGATAGCGCAGAAAGGAACGGCGCAACCCCTCCCTGGCCCCGCAAACAACGCGATCTTCAGGGGACACCGCGCCGAAAACAGCCGGCGGGAGCTCCGTCCATGCGTCGGTGACTTCAACGTATGAATGCTGGGCGAGGTACAGGGTATCGCCGTCCACCTGACACCACGCGGAAGGATGTTCGACCCCGGCAAAGATCTCATTTCCGAAAACGGGGCACGATACGTGCGACGGGCCGGTGAGTTCGAGCGGCTGCCCTTCGACCTGGACTTCGAGCAGACCGACGCGTTGGATGGTCACGGGCGCGCCCGTCGCGCGCAGCGCGCTCTGGATGCGCAGGGTGCGTCCGTCCGCACAGAACGAACAGGTCTGCCGCAGTTCGACGGGAGGAGAAGAGAACGTTGCGCGAAGAAGCACCTGTTCCACACCGCCCGAGCGGGTCTGTTCGAGATCGATGGTGTCCGCGCCGGCGAGGCCGATCCGATTACCGTCGGGAGTCTGTAGACTGAATCGCGGCCCGGCGATGGCCCACCGCGATCCGGCAACCGTATCCTCGCAGGCCGTCCAGAGCCAGCCGTCCGGCGAGCGTTCGAACACGGCGCGAACGCCTCCGCCGCCGGACAAGTAGACGGGCCCATCCTGCGCCCCGGCGGAAGGAGAGACTGTGCACAAGAACGTGAGCGCACACAGGGAGAACGCTCGGAAGGAACGCGTCAACGGCATGATGTCACCTCCGCGGATTGGCCAGCGCATCCTGGACAGTATACTTCAGGCGGATTGCCGGGGGGGAAGATCATTTCGACGGAAGAGAGAACCGTGAAACCGGCGTCGACCGGCGGGGGCGCCGGATCACGGTCGAGCCGACGATTTCTTGATGCGGCCCCGGTCGAGCTCGAGGGTTCGGGTCCCGAGTTCGAGGAGGCGCTCCTCGTGGGTGGCCAGCACGATGGTCCGTCCGCGACGGTGCTCCTCGGCAAGGCATTCGGCGATGATGTTCCGGTTCGCGGCATCGAGGTTTCCGGTGGGTTCATCGGCGAGGATGATGTCGGGTTCGCAGATGAGTGTGCGCGCCATGGCCACGCGTTGTTGTTCGCCGACGCTGAGTTCCCCGGGCCGGTGGGAGAGCCGGTCTGCTATGCCGAGCCGTTCGGCCAGGGCGTGGATGTCTCCATGGGCATGCCCGCTTCGCAGGGCGAGCGCCACGCGGATGTTGTCGTAGGCGGTCAAATACGGCATGAGATGAAACTGCTGGAAGATGAACCCGACCGCAGACCGGCGGAAGCGGCTGCGGTCAGTGCGGGAACTGGCGTAAAGGTCGACGCCATTGCAATGGACGGCGCCGCTGGAGGGCGTCAACATGCCGCCGAGGATAAGAAGCAACGTGGTCTTGCCGCTGCCGCTCGCCCCATGAAGCACAAGGAACTCGCAGGGGGCGAGTTTGAAGTCGAGGTCATCGAGGGCGCGAACCGTTTCTCCGGATTTGCGGTAGGTTTTTGAGAGATGCTGCACGTCATACATGAAGGCTAATCTTCCACCAGGGTTCTGTTGGGGTCTGTTCGCATCAGTTCGAGCATCGGCAGGAGCATGGCCACGAGCGCGACCATAACGCTCAACGCCGTTACGGCGGGCAAGTCCTCCCACACGATGCGCACGGCCCGCGTCTGGGTGACAAGGAACGCGGCCGTCATACGCACGGCCAGTTCCGAACCGATGAGGAAGCCAGTGACGGCGGCAGCGGCGGCCAGAGCGAGGATCTTGACGAGATAGAGCCCCACGACATAGGGCATGCCGGCTCCCATGGCCACCAGGATGCCCACTTCGCGGCGGCGTTCGGTGACTTCCTGCATGCCGGCGATGGCAATGATGAGAATGGTGGCGGCAAGCACGATGGCCAGCACGTAATACAGGGTCTTGGAGGTGGTTTCGCGGGCCAGGTAGCGTCCCCGTGCGATGGGCATGATTGAGATATGCCTGAAACCCGGCAGCGCCTTGGCGAGCATTTCCGCGTGAAGGCGTTCGATTTCCTGCAGCGGACCGCCGTGATGCAGGCACTGGAAAGCCCAGATGACATTGATCTCGCTGCCGAGGCCAAGCAGTTCCTGGCACTCGTTCAGGGCGAGGTAGATGCGGTAATCGCGCTCGGTTCCCAGGGGCTGGAGGATTTCCGAGACCTGAAACGTCCGTCCGAGAAGTTCGAGTTCCGCGCCCTCGCGGAGTCCCAGCAAGCCGGCGGCGGCATGGCCCAGCCGCACGGTCCCGGGGGCTACGGGCTTCACCATGTTGCCTTTCTCGTCGGTCTCGTCGGTCCGCTCGACGGGCTCGATGCCGGTGAGCAGCAGGTCAACGCCGTTCAGGGCAAGGCGCTGCTGCAGCACGGACACATAATATCGCGAAAACAGCTCGAGGTGTCCCGCGAGAAGGTGGGTGACTTCGGCGTCGAACCGCGGCTGGTTTTCGGTGCACAGGAACGCGTCGAGCGGATTGCTCGCTTCGGGCAGGATCAGCATGTTGTGGCCCATGTTCTTCATCACGAGCTGCATGGCGCGGTTTGCGAACCGGTTCGTGTTGAGCAGGTACACATAGAGCGTCACGAGAACCGTCATGGCGAGAAACAGGAGCAGGGTAAAGATCCAGCGGTATCGCGCCTGGCTGAGGATAATCTTAAAAAACACGCTCTCCATCCCCGGGGTTGTCAGATCACAGCCACTCCGCCGGGCGTTTCACAGCGCGGAGCCGCGTTCACCGATGCTCACTTGAACTCGCGATCGTAGCGGCCCATGATCCGCGGCCCGTCAATCGTCACCACCCAGGGCGAATCCCCCGGATACTTCACAAACGTGACGTGACCGTCCATATACAGCACGTTGACGCCGGCCGGCACATGCGTGGACCCCACCACCTGAGGCGTCAGGTGATCCCACATCACAGGCACGATGCTTTGCGAATTCGCCGAAGCGGCCGGATTATTGATGTCGGTGACCATGAATCGTTCGACGCCTTCGCGCAACCGGTAAAGCACGCTGCCGCCGCCGGCCTGGGTGCCGGGAAACGTGGCCGAGAAATTGTAGTCGTCATCGGACGCGGCGCCGCTGGTGGCCACATTTGCATCCCCCAGTTCGCCGAGGGGCGTATCCACATAGTCGGCGCCTTCGTAGCGCCCGCCGACGCCGCTGCCGGGAATGCCCACCTTGTCGAACCCCATGAAGTTCAGCGCGTCCATGAAAAGCCAGCCGGTGTAGTTGAACGGCGACTTGACCAGTTCTTCCGGCTGAATGATGCCGTCCTTATTGCCCGAGCCGCGGGCGCCCTCATCGTAACGTTCCATGGGCGAGGCGCTGGCCATCGAGGGACACCAGACCACGTTGAGGTCGGTGATGTATTCGGGATACATGGACGGCCCATTGAAGATCATGGTGTCGGAGAGCTGGCCCTGTATGTTTCGGATCATTCGCGGCGGCCATTTCGCCCCCCGTGATTCGTTGGCGTACATTTTGAAGGCCAGGCCCATCTGCTTGAGGTTGTTGGCGCACGCGGCGCGGCGAGCGGCCTCACGGGCACGCGCGAGGGCGGGCAGCAGGATTGCGGCGAGGATACCGATAATGGCGATAACCACGAGCAATTCAATAAGCGTAAAGCCTCTGCGTCCAGCGACACATCTCTCCATCATCCGAAACCTCCGCGCGAAATGCAGGTGACGAATCAGCGCGCCGTTGCCTGTCCAGCGCCATCGAACTCAAGAAACGTGCTGAATTATACGTGCGCGAAGCAGAAATGACAAACCCGGAGCGAACGCAGGAGTGCTCCTTGTCGTGTTCCTGCGAGGACGCCGGTGAGGCACAGAGAGCAAGGAAGTCTGACGGGACGGACGGGGAATAACGAGTTGAGGCGGGTCGAAACCCGCCTCAACTCTCCCAACACGCGATCAATGGACTATGTGCGCAACGATATTGCAGTCCAAACGGTACAACGCCAAATCCGGGGCGCTAACAGTGACGGAACCGGCGCACGGCCAGACCCGCGAGGCCCAGCCCCAGCACGACGATGGACGCCGGCTCGGGGACGACATTGTCGTCTACGACCTCGCTGGGCAGGCAGGCATGCTCGATCGTGCCCGACACCCGGAAGATCTGACCGGACACGCCTATCGATACCCATTCGGGATTGTAATCCGGGATCAGGTAGTAGAAGTCGTAGGTGAAGGTCGGAATGCCGTTGGGGTAAATGCTCTGAATGGTGCCGTAGGGCAGGTCGGCCAGGAGTTCCGATCGTTCGATATACAGGCCCTCCGGAATGTTGAACTCACCGGCCGGCTCGTCATAAAAATCGTAAAGCTGGGGCGGCCGGTCCATCCCGAGGGCGGACCATTCCGGGGTGGTCCAGCCCAGCACCACCTCTACCGGCCCCATGGTATAACGATCAAATGGTTCGACCGTGAATTGCAGGTGAACGATCTTGTACCGGTCCGCATCGTACACCCCATCATAGAACCACTGGGTCCAATAATTTGAGTCCCAGTACCCCGTCCACATGCGTCCGTCGGGGTCGGTCCAGCCTGTGCCATCTCCGAATTCAAGATAATTGGCCTCGCCAAGGACCGCCGAAAACGAGTCACTGTGATCCCAGACGATCTCGCCGGGCGGCGAAATGAGTCCCGCCTGAGCCGACATCGCCGCCATGGTCAACAGAGCGGCAGCACACCATTCCCACCTGTACTTGACCATCATCGTCTCTACCTCCAATACGCGTTTATGGAGTCAGTCCACGGCTACCCCATTGGAACCGCGCCAACTCGCCCGAGAACGAGGGACTCGTTCTCCCCCAAACTGGCACACGGCACCCTGCCCTGTGCAACCCCGCGTTGGGTGGAGCACAAGTCATGCCAATCTACAAGCGGCGAGAAAAAACAAACTTAAGATGTTTATTTAAAAAGACTTAAATTCGTCGGGACCCGCCCTCATCTGGCCAGAAGATGCGGGAACTTTCGTTGGCGACGTTAAAGATGTTCCACAGTTGAACAACTGTTGGATGGAAGTACTCCAACGAAGCCGCCCCCCCGCGGAATCGGGCCGGGGTGACCAGGCTGCGTCACCCGGGCCGCCCGGGCCGTGCGCCGGCACATGAGCGGGCGGCTCAAGGACCTGCCATTGGGGAGGGATACTGTTTTGAGGCATCGTCGACGATCAGCACCCAGTCCTCATCCTGCGCCTCCGAGGGCGGTTCAAACGCCATGCGGGCGGCGTTGGCGCATTCGGACGGGGCGGAGCATTCGCCCGTCCGCGGATTCATCCACCAGATCCGGAGCGTATCGCCGGGGATGCGCGAGGTGTTGAATTCGGCCCGCAGGCGCCGGGGGAAATAGGCGAAGATATAGGTGGCATCCGAGTGGCCGGGCATGCCGTCGCGCGTTACCTGAATTCGATCGAGGCCGCCGGGGGATTCCGATACCAGCAGGGATTGGTCGGGTATGCGGGTAACAAATGGACGGCTCAGCATGAGGCGCTTGAGATAGGTCACTTGAACCGCGCCGGGCAGGTCGAGCGATTCATGCCACGGGGTCGCGGCGTGCCAGCGGGATTCCCGGCCCTCGTCGTACATCTGCCAGACGGGATGCGTGCCGTAGGCGTGGCCATGCGCGCCGGCGAAGACCGCCCAGTAGGCGTTGCGCCGGATCTGCACAGGGCCCACGGGGCGCTTCTGGTTCGCCGGGTCCGGAGGGTATTCGTAGGCGGGTTCGCCGTCCATGCAGGGTATCGGATTCGGCAGGGCATAATCTCGCTCTATGAACGTGTAGTTCGTGCTTTTCGGGAACTGACTGCTCTGCGCCATGTGAAAATCGAGCCAGGGCGCGCCGTGAAACCACTCGGAGGAGCTGTGGCCGCCGCGGGGGTGGAAGGTCATCAACTGTGTGGCGCCAACGCGGTCCCGGATTCCCAGGGCGAGCAGCTCCCACACGGCGACCGTGGTGTCCGCCACACGGTCGCCGCCCAGCACCCAGATAACGGGTTTGTTCGCGTAACGCTCGCCGAGGAAACGGCCGTAGTCACGAACATTGGTTGCGTTGAAGAAATTGCTGTTCGGACGATCCTTGTCGACCCCGCCGAGCCAGCTGCCCCAGGTTGGGAGCATGCCGACAAACAACCCGTAGGATTCCGCCCGGTTGACAATCCAGTCCACATGGGCGAAATACGCCTCGTTGGGACGCGACGGATCCATGTCGATAAACGGGACCTCGCCGTATGCGTTCGGTGTGCCGAGCCCGTCGAGTTCGGCAATAACCACGCATTGAATGACGGTGAATCCTTTCTCGCTTCGATTGCGCAGGTAGCGGTCGGCTTCCTCCCGGTTGAGCCGGTGGAAGAGTTCCCATGCGGTATCGCCGAGGTAGAAGAACGGCGAACCGTCTTCGTGCACGAGGAAGCGTTCGTTGTCGCTCACTTTGAGCGGAGAGAACGCGGCCTGGGCCCCGGCGGCCTGCGCCAGGAGCACGAAAGACAGAACCACCCCGAACGAGCGCGAAAAAAAAGTCTGTGTACGCATAGCCTTCTCCGTATACCTCGTTTCCAATGGGTTATGGGGAGGCCGCGCCGCCGGCGCGATGCGCTGCGCCCTTTCCCCCCGTCCTCAAGCCGGTTTGCCGTCAAAGACGACGTCCTGTACCCGGTTTACATCAACCGCGCGCGGCTGCATGCCGGCCCGGGCGGCCAGGGCCGCGGCCGTGCCGGCGGCGATGCCGGTCGCCATGGCGATCACCTGCACGCGGTACGAAGCCATCGCCTCGTGGCTGCCGCTGATGCACCGGCCCGCGACCAGCAAACCGTCGACGGATTCGGGCACAAGGCAGCCGTACGGGATGTCGTAGGGCTGCACTTGCGGGTCGTTCCCGGGCAGGAACCCGATCGCCTGGCCGATCCCCGCGGGGTTATGGATGTCGACCGGGTAGGAGGCGCCTCGCACCACGGCCGCCTCAGACCCTCTCCCTTCGACAAGATCCTGAAGGGTAAGGCACGCCAACCCACGAATCCGGCGCGTTTCACGAACGCCGATGACAGCCGGCATGGCGGATACATAGGCGGATTGAAACCCCGGAGCGCGTTTCCGGAGAAACTCGACGACCGCGTGGACCTGGCGTCGAGCGTCGATTTCGGCCTTCGTGAGGTCGCGGGCGTTTGTGCCGTCCAGACCGTTGACCTGGGTGGCGTTAATCACCCGCTGGTCCTCGCGCCGGGACAGGTAGGTCCGGATGAAACCCACGGTCGGCGGGAGTTCGCCGTTGGCGTGGGCGTCTCGGGTGATCTCATTCCAGGAACGCCCGTCGGGGAACCGGTAGTCGCGCCGCCCGCCGTGCGCCTCCATGGTCTCCTCATGAACGACACCGGACACGCGGAACATGATCGACATGGGCTGGCACAGGCCGTCCGCGTCCCACGAAGGGCCGGCGGCGCGCCCCTGGTCGTATGCGGCGCCGGCGGCGAAAGCGATATCGCCGTCGCCGGTGGCATCCACGGTGATCTTCGCCGCGACATCGATCGCACCCTGCTTGGTGAGGAGCGACACTCCGGTCACGCGGTTGCCGTTACAGACGGGGGCAAGCACCGGCGCATGCAGGAGGTATTCCGCCCCGGCCTCGGCGAGGAGTTCGGCATATGCGAGGTCGATGAATTCGTAGTCCACGTTGCGCCCGCCGATACGGTCGACGATGCGGTCGACCCAGGCGCTCTGAACCCGGCCCATCAGCGGCCCCACCAGTGCCTGGACGGCCATCCCCCCCAGACGGCCGTAGCGTTCCACGAGGAGAGTCGTGCAGCCCTGCCGGGCAGCCATCATCGCGGCCGCGATACCCGCCGGACCGCCGCCACAGACAAGGACATCTACCGCCATGGAGTCCTGGCCGCGTTTATCGGGAAGGCCGTTGCTGGCGGCCTCGGCGCAGGGCCACCCGGCGAAGGCCGCGGCAGCGCCCATCGCCAGTCCCTTGAGCGAGCTTCGCCGATTGATGCGAGGACGATTCAGGCTCACAACTGTTTCTCCTTCCCGAACGGATTGCCAGCGGCTCCCGCTCCGGTGCGCGCCTGCCCGGCGGCGGGGCTCCGTGCCGAACGGTATCCCGGAGACCCACCGAGGCCCGGGGCGCTTCACAACTTGATAATGATGCCCTCATTGTAGAGCTTACGGGCAGCCAGATAACAGAAACCATACATGCCCGCGAACCCGAGGAGGGCGGGCAACACGCCGCTGCTGTCGGGAATGTAGGCCCCGTGAATTTCCATCAGCGCGTACTGGAGCAGGTAGATGAACAGTGCGTTCTGACCCAGCACGGTCAGGGTGGGAAACTGGAACTCGCGGACCTGGCAGATGTAATAGAATAAGGCGAAGGTCAGGAAGCTCAGTCCCGTGGACAAGAGCATGGCGGGAGCGATGCACCAGCGTTTGGAGAGTGGCCAGAACGCGCCGTACTGCTCGCCGTAACCTGCCCAGTCCTTCGGGATCAGGTACCAGGCGACCCACCCGGCCAGAACGAGCCCGATGCCCGCCAGAAATGACCAGGACAGCGCCTTTTTTGCGTCGCCCGCTGCGAGGAGGTCATACGCGATGGTGCCGAAGAGGAGCACAAAGGCCCAGCTCAGCGGCCCGAGCGGTCCGCCGTTCATGCTGCGCATCATGAACGAAGAGCCGTAACTGGTACCCATGTAGAGGAGCATGAACAGGGCGAGGTACCCGACGGCCACGCCTATCCGGACCCCTGCGTTCTTGTCGATGAACGGCAGGGAGATGAGCCCCGCCAGAGCGATATGGGTCAGCGCGTCCCACCAGTCGATGCGGGCATCCGGCCCGTAGAAGGCGAGCGCCACCACAAACAGGACGAGGTAGCGCCGGGCGGTTTGCCAACGGGCGGCCCAGAGACCGGTTTTCTGTATCCGGCGCAGGAGCGACAGGCGGAATCCCATGCCGACAACGAAGACGAACAGGGGCGCGATGGTGTCGGCATAGCTGAACCCGGTTTTGTGATGCCGGAACGCCCAGGGCATGACGTCAAAATGCCCGAGGTAGTTCACGAGGATCATGCCGAATATGGCATAACCGCGGAGCTGGTCGAGCATGGGGAGGCGCGTGGCAGGCGGCCGCGCGGAAGACGGCGCTGGAGGCGCCTGGGGCGGTGCGGCAGGAATCGGCACCGTATTCAACGGCGTGGCCGTAACGCCCTGGGCACAGGAGGCACACACCACCGATTTCCCCATTGCCGAGGCTGGAATGCGTGTCTTGTTGCCGCAAGAACACAGGAGCATAAGGTATTCCATGAATTTTCCTCCTCGCAGGTTCCGTCCCGTTCCATGCTGCTTGAGTTCCTTTTATGCGTGCGGGTTCAGCGTTGTTATGCAGGGAGTTCGCACCTCCGCGGTGCGATGCCGAAACGGTTGTGCCGCGTCTCCGTTTAAACGCGGAACGCCGTGTGTTTTCAACTTATTTCTCCCCCACGCCCGTCCAACGGCTGCTGGACGGCGCCAACCGCATCCTCGCCACCCGCACAATTCCATTGGCCGCGGCCACCTAGCGGCCCGGCACGAGCTGGCCCGGTTTGCCCTGTTTGTAGGCTTCAAGCCTCCGCGTAATTTCCTGAGCCACGGCGGCATTATCCCCGGATCGGGCGGTGTTCAGCGCCTTTTCCAGCAGCGGCACGGCCGTATCGAAGCGGCCGGCCCGGGCGTGGGCCTCCGCCAGGTTGACCGCCGCGTTCAGATTGTCCGGATCGAGGCGCAGCGCTTCGGAAAGGTGCGTTTCGGCCTCTTCGGCATGGCCCTGCGACAGCAACATGGCGCCCAGGTTCACGCGGGACGGGACGTGGTCAGGTTCCAGTTCGACGGCCTTCTGAAGATGCATGACGGCGTCGTCGATCTTGCCCTGCTGGGCCATGACCAGCCCGAGGTTGCGCCGTAATTCCACGTTATCGAGACCGAGACGCAACGCCTCGAGCAGGTGGACGCAGGCCTCTTCGCGCTTACCCTGGGCAAGCAAGAGATTTCCCATGTGCCCGTGGGCCCCGGCGTTGGCGGGCTCGAGCGCGAGTGCGGCCGCATAGTGTTCGGCTGCTTCGACAAAAATGCCCTGCTGGGCCAGAAGCAGGCCCAGGTTCATGTGTGCGGGCACGTTTTCCGGTTCGTTCGATACCGCCGCCGAGAGATGGGCCAGGGCGTCCTCGATACGGCCCATGCGGGCGAGCATGAGCCCCAGATTTGAGCGGAGTTCGCTGCTGTCCGGGTCGACGCGCACGGCTTCCTCGCAGAGCGCGAGCGCCTCATCCGTCTCCCCCTTCTTTTCGAGCGCCGCGCCGAGGTTGGCATAGGCATTCGCGAAGTGCGGGTCCAGGCGGATGGTTTCGCGGTACTCCCGGATGGCCTCGTCGAGCCGGCCCATGGCGAGCATGGTGCCGGCATAATTGAAATGGGCCTCGGGCATCGAGGGATCCAGCCGCAGAGCCTCGGTGTAGCTGGCGAGGGCTTCTTCGGGCCGGCCCGTGGCATCCAGGACGAAGCCCAGGTTGAGGTGGGCGCTGGCATTGTTGGGATTAAGCTCGAGGGCGCGCCGGTACTGGCGTTCGGCGCCCACATAGTCTTTGGCCTTCCGAAACTCGGTGCCGGCCCGTTCAAACGACACGTCGTCGATGAACTTTTCCCGCATGGTGCGGATGGCGTCCGGCGACGCATTCACGAACTCGGGGATATTGACCGCCCGGTCGGGGTCGGAGAAATGTTCGAGAAGCACGGGGGGCGTGGTCTCGCCGTTTTCGTCGACATGCGTGAGAAAGAGCTGGGTGTACGGACCGTTCGTCTTGGAGGTGAACGCGAGCCACTTGCCGTTGGGCGACCAGGAGTGCCACGAGTTCATCCGGTCGGTATTGCACCGGAGCCTGCGGGCTTCGCCGCCTTCGGCGGGGATGATGTAGAGCTCGCTGTCCGGCTGCAGCAGCATGAAACTGTCGGCCCGGCAGAAAACGATCCATTTGCCGTCGGGGGAGTATTTGGGGAAGAAGTTGCTCATGCCGTTATTGGATGCGCCCTCGATTGGCACGGGCTCGCCGCCTTTCCCGCCATTAAACGGCACGCGGTAGAGGTCGAATTTGAATTTCTTGCCTTCCTCCAGGAACTCCTTGCATTCATCGGCTGTGAGCAGCACGCGCTGGGTATCGCGAAGACGCCGGAGCGGGTAGGCGGTGCTTCTTGCGAAGACGATCTCCTGGCCATTGGGGCTCCACGCGGGATTGCTCTGGACGTATTGGGGATCATCGGCGCCGGGAAGGGCGGTATAGGTCTTCGTTTCCCGGTCGTAGATGGCGAGCACCCCTTTGAGCGGGAAGAACAATTGCGAGAAATAGAGGTCAGGACGAGGCACAAAGACGGAGCGGTCCTTCACCGTGCTGATGACGTAGCGCCCGCACGGAGACACCTGCGAAAGCAGGCCGAAGGTCATCTCCCCGCTGTCGCGGTCGAAATCGCTCCAGGTGATGACGCTTTCGTCCGCGAAGACGACATCTTGTGAGACGGTCACGATAGCGTAGGAGCCCTTATCGTTCGCGTAGTCCACATCCATGCCGAGCGTGGCTCCGTCAGCGGAGAACGAATGACAATTGCCGCACACGGGCAGGTTGGTCAGGAGGATGGGCGGCCGTTCGGGGGAGGACACAGACCCGAACCGCCAGCGGATCCTGGACGGGTCTTTGACCGCCTCGAGAAACGGCAGGTTGACCTCGCGATAGAAGATCGGGGCTTCGACAGCGTCCGCGGACGTTGCGAATGCCACGCACCCTTCGGAGAGGGGCGTGTCCGTTTCCTGGCGTCTGATGCCGCGCACGGTCAACTCGGCGGGCGCTTCCAGCGAGTGTTGTTTGATGGTCTCCCACTGCTCCGTTGAGGGAAGCCACTCGGGGGCGTCGACCGTATCTTCGATGAACTGCTCCCGGCCCGGGAAGCGCACCTCGATACGCCACGCGCAGGCATCGGCAGCGGGATCCTCCCAGCGCACTCGCGGCGCCACGATATCGCGCGGAAACAGGGCGCCTTCCAACGGATAGAGGATCTTCAGTTGAGCGAATTGAGGCGCCGGCGGAGGCAGGTCGCGGGCGGCATTCCCGCCCGGTTCGGGCCCGCCGCAGGCCGCGACGAGCAGCATGAGGATTGCGCAAAGCTGATGAAGGTGACGCATGGTATGCCGCATTGCCGGGCCTCCTGAGAACCATGCCGGGCACGGGAGGCCCCGAATGGAACGGGATACCTCTATGCCCGCGAGAATGACTTGTCGGCCGCTCCCTGGCCAAGAGTATACCAACTACGGGCCAATGCCTCCAGTGCGCAGCGCGCGACTCGGGGCGGACGCCGTGCGGACGGGGTGGACCGTGTCGACGGCGCGTGTGGGCCGACCGTGCACTGTCGCCGTCTTCCCCGGCTATATTCGACCGGTTCTCTGTGTTATAGTAACTGACGGATTGCGGCGCAAATGGCATCAAATCGGACGGGGTTGAGCTTGTTTGGGAAGGGAGAATCTGCACCATGAAGAAACTGATTCTGTTTGTGGTCCTGTGTGGCGTCGTATTGGGAACGTTCGGTTGCGGCAAGAAGGAAGCCTCAACTGCCGGTGAAGGAGGAGAGTCGATTAGTTACGGTTCACAGGCCGATCGTGCCGACCGGCGCGGCGAATGAGCCCGGGCCCGGCCAGGCACACGGACGAGCGGAGCGTTTTTTTCTTGTGCCCGTGACAGGAGAGACCTGAGCCGAGAGGCAAGAACGCCGTCGCGGAAGGGCTTTTCTCAGCGCGTTTCTGACCTGCACAGAACGTATCTGTCTGCCGGAAGTCCGGCGGGAAAACGAAGGGCGGGCATCCGGAGATTCCGGATGCCCGCCCGGTTTCTATGCGTGTTTCACGCTACGAGCGGATGCCCGATCACGGGAACCACATGTAGCCGTCCGAGTGACCCGCTTTGGTGACGACAAACGCATTGCTGCCGTCCGGCTGCGGATACCGGAAGAACTCCACGTGGCCGTCCATGAACAGCACATTCGCGCCGCCCGGCACGTGGTTGAACTCGGGGGAAACCTGCCCCGGATTGTCATCGTCGATGCCGTACGTGCGCGACGAGTCCCACATCACGGCGAGTTCCGACTGAGCCATGCTCGAGGACGCCGGATTGTTGATGTCGGTGATGAAGAACCGCTCAATGCCCTCACGGAACCAATAGAGCGTAGTCGACCCGGTGCTCAGCGTAAGGTTGATGTCCCTATACTCATCCTGGTTCTCGATGGCCACATTGCCATAGAGCGTCGTCATGCCGGCCTCTTCGCTTAAATCGAGTACGAAGCCCAGCTCGACCATATCCTGGACCGTGGCGGCCTGCGCGCCTTTGATGGCCCAGCCCCAGTAGGTGTAGGAGTCATCCAGCCAGCGGATATAGCAGCCCCGGGTGGTGGTCATTGCCCGACAAGCCGCGTCGTCCTTGGTGGGCGCACTCGCGGCCGCAAGGGATACGATGGGCCCGCCGTAGGGATAGTCCACCCAGGTGGGGTCCGTGGCACGGTAGTACCCGGAACCCGGGGCATCCCACGGATCCGGAGGCGTCGTGGAGTCCGACGGGCATACCGCGATATTCATGTCCGTCAGGTATTCGGGGTACAGCGTCACGTGGTCTATCACCGACCAGTAATCCATCCCGTTAGGGGCGTAGGCCTTTCTGATATCTTTGAACCGGCCGGGCCACACCTGCCCTTTGCTCTCGTTCGCAAACATCTTGCAGACCAGACCCCACTGCTTCAGGTTATTTTGGCAGCTCGCACGGCGTGCAGCTTCTCGCGCTCGGGCGAGCGCAGGAAGAAGAATAGCGGCCAGAATACCAATGATCGCAATGACCACGAGAAGCTCGATCAGAGTAAATCCACGCCTTTTCATAGTAATTGTCGCTCCTTTCCCTTTCAGCATGTAGCTTGGTTTCCTCAGTTCCCCCTCTTTTCAACACAGAACTCGATGAACCATACTACGGTTCCCGTGGCACCTCCTTTCTGAGAAGACTCTCGACGTTTCGCCAACCCGTTGGAGGGTGCCTGCCCTCCTCGCCATTCATTTTATTCTCGGAGATGAAATATGTCAACGGTATCGCGAGAACGCCCGGTTTGGATGCGAACCAGGGCGAATCGAGGCCCGTAGTGCGTTTTCCGAACGGTGATGCCGAACCAGGGCCGCGGGACAGGCTCGCTGGACCTAAGCGCATCAAAATAAAAGCTTTATCAGCCTGCTGCCGTTCGGCAGAATCCCGAAGTACACCGAATGGCTCATTCCGCGATGTGGTCCGCCTGCAACTGGATCCCGCACGCACGACCCAGAAAAAGGCCCCTCCGCGGCCAGACAGTCGCGGTACACACAGGGCAGCGGCTGCCCATCCACTCCGGGAAAGACTGAGAATCCATGCACATCCTTCGATATCCGCTGGGATCAGGGCGACGCGATTCATCCGATTCGCGCATACTGCGATTAATGATTATTTCTTGACTTCCTGGACCATAAGCGGCGGGAAAATGGCAGGGTTGGTGCTGCGGAAGATCGTCTCTCCGCGGGGTGAGATCCGGGAGACCGGAGAGAATCGTGAGCCGTCGACGGAGCCATCACCGTCCGGGCCGGGAGCCGGTGAAGCCCCGCGTCTTCACCTCGTTGGTGAGCCTCTCGTTGAGTTACACTCCGCTAATCTCCAACGGAGCAACAACATTCTGCCAGCGAGTTTCTTATTCGGCGATTGGGGTTCTCTCACCGGCCCTGGACAACCCATTCGACGTCGAACGAGGCGTGGGCGATGGTGGCTCCCGCGTCGCTGGTCCTGGAATATGTGATGTGGATGCGCCCGTCGCGCGCTTGGATGAGAGACGGATAGCCGAATGATTTGCCGGCGGCGTCGGCGGGCTCGATCTGGCGTTTCCATTTCCAGGAGGCGCCTTCATCGTCGGACAGGCAGGCGGTCAGGCGATGGCGGCCCTCTTCGGTGTCGTTCCCGACCATGAGCCAGCGCCCGTCGTTCAGGGCGATGACCTCCAGGCTCGAGCTCGGGTTGGGGATGTCAATATCGGTGGCCGTCGACCAGGACTCTCCCCCATCGCCGGACGTGGCGCACTGGACCCGTTGCGGCGGATTGCCTTCGTCGCGCAGGTAGGCGACGATCGTGCCGTCCTTCTTCAGGACCAGGCTGGGCTGCGTCGGCCCGTACCCCACAATGGGAAGGCTGGCGCGCCACGTATCGCCCGCGTCGTCCGAAATCGCGATGAGCGAGAGATTGAACCCATCCGAATAGAGCGGCAGGAGGATGCGTCCGGTGGGCAGAACGAGCGGGTGGATGCGGGTCATCCAGCCCTTCTGCCGTTTGACGGGGTCCTTTGCAGCCTCGACGAGCATTTCCTCGTACGGCGGAGCATAGGTACCCCAGCACCCTTCCTGGGCGCCGAGTTCGCCGAAGCCGCGCTCGAGGGCCACGGGGAACGGGTCGCCGGGTTTCAGGATGATGACGTCCTGCCAGGACCATTGTGGCGGCCCCTCGATTTCACAGGCTTCGGCGCGGCGGTACTTGAGCAGGGCGTGTTCCCATCCGTTGGCCACGACGGCGGCCCAGAACAGCCAGAGCCGTTCCTGCGCATCGACAAAAAGCACCGGGTTGCAGTCGGGCAGGCCGGGCGTATCCGCCATCGTGAACACGGAACTCCACGCCTCCGCGCCGTTCGTCTTGCGCGCGCCCTGGACCACAACGTCGTTGGCGGTCCGTTCGCCGGAGCCGTGGAACCAGCAGGCAAGCAGATCGCCGTTGGGACACTCGACAATGCTGCTGGCGTGGACGTGTTTGTCCTGCGGGGCGAAGATCGACTCGACCGTGAACGGCGGATCACAGAAAGCGGCCGTGGAAAACCCGAGTGCACACAACGCGGACAGCAATGCCTGCTTCATCTCAGGCCCTCCCCTGTCGGGCTACTCCGTCTCCTGAATAAACCCGTGATAGAGTCCCATGTAGTACGGAAGCAGGAACACCGTGCCGCTGGCGAGTTCGTTTCCCTTACCGCCGTAGTCGAGCTCCCAGGGACTGGCGTTCCAGTGGTTGAAGTGCCGGTTCTCGACGGGGAGCACCTTGCCGTTGACGCGGTGGCCGATCAAACGCCGGGGTTGTTCGGTGAGTTCGACGGCCTGCTGGCGGGGCAGGAGGACGATATCCAGCCGGTGGCTGTTTTTGCAGCCCCAGTTGAGGCGGTCGAGGGGGAACCCGGTGAGGGTGGCGATGGCGTCCTCCAGCCAGCCGTCCCACGGATCGATGGCATGCGTGCCCCAGGGACTGGTGTATTGCGCCCCCAGCCCGAATGCTGCGTAGGCGAAATTGAAGAAGGGGTTCATTTCGGGTTGTTCGATGGCCCACGCGCTGTAGAACGAATACAGCATCTGCTCGCGCAGGTCCTGGTCCCTGGTGTACTTGACCAGATTGTAGTAGGCCATGAAGGCCATTTCGTCGTCGGACTGGTTTCCGGAACCGATGCCGCGATGGATCTTGTAGATCATGGCATTGGCGCCGTATGCGTGCTTGTTCTTGAGCTCCTGCAGGGCCGCTCCGTAAGCAGGATCGCCGGTGACATGCTCGGCCACAGCGAGGTACGACATCATGCTGAGCGATTTCAGGCCGCGTTCCGACCACCAGGACGGGTCATAGTTGAGGGAATCGGGCCCGTAGATGCCCCATCGCGTGGGAGTGCCGTCAAAATCGACCAGATTAAACCCGTGCTGGACCAGATGGTCGGTCAGATCGCGCACGACTTCCCGTACGCGCTCTTTCTCTTCGACGGTGTCGGCCACGAGATCGTAATACAGGGGATAGAAGAAATAATGGCCGTCGAGCTCGTCCGAACTGGTGTCGCTTTTCCAATACCACTCGCCGTCGGCGCTCTTTGGCCAGCGGGGTTCATAGACCTTCCAGAGGGCATCGCCCTGGGCGCGTTCTTTCCGGTCGTTCTCGATCCGGCCAATATTGGGATCGGGCCAGTCCATGGGCCGGATGGTCCGGGCGACGTATCCCTTCGGGGGGCTGTACTCGCAGCCCTGCGTGACTTTCTGCAGGAAGCGAAGGGCTTCAAACGCCTGTTTGGCGCGTTCTTTGGCTTTGGGGTCGCCGGTAGCGGCGTAGGCGAAACACTCGCCGGCGCCGTACATGGCGGTCCACAGGCCGTCGTTATCGCTGTCGCTGAAGATGATCTCGCTTTTGTCGCCGGGCCGGGCGAGCGCCACCTCGGAGACATATCCGAAGGGGGTGCGCCGGATCAGGTCCATTTCCTTCTCGTAGAAGGCGGCTTTTTCGGCGAGGGTCATCATGCGCCGTTCAATGAGACCGACGCCGCCGGCGGTGGCAAACCAGGCGTTGCCGAGCGCATCGACGGCGATATCCCGGATATCGTCACTGGGCAGCCAGCGGCGGCCCTGGCGATAGGCCCAGTCCTGACCGTCAAAGCGGACCGCGCCGACACGGGTTCCGAACCACACGACGCCATTCGGCCCAGCCTCCACGACGGTGAAATCGCTGTAGGGCAGGCCTTCGCGACCGGTATAAAAGGTCCACGCGCCGCCGGTGCGGCACGCGGCGCCGGCCAGCGTGGCGAACCAGAGCCGGCCGGCGCTGTCGAAGGCAACGCCGCGGGCATCCGAAACGCCCCATTGGCGGCCGAGGCCGTCCTCCACAACCAGGGGTTCAAAGCCGGCGGAAGTTTCGTGCAGGAGTCCGGTAGCTGTCGCGGCGACGAGTTTCCCGTCCGGCGCCGCGGCAATTTGGCGGATGGTATCGCCGAGCTGGGCGCAGCGGGCCGGGTCAACATATCCGGGGAAGGCGGCGGTGTCCGGGGCGTCTATGGCCGTCCAGCGGCCGTCCTGAAAAGCCGCCCATCCGGCCGCGGTTTCCGCGTAGACACGGCCCTGCGCATCGAGGTGAACGGCGGTTGCATCATCCGACGGGAGCCCGTCCGCGACAGTGAAGACCGACGCGACCTCCTGAGGAAAACGCCCGACCTTGACATGCGGCACGTCGGCGTTGGCCGTCCCGCCGCACACGAAGAGAATCCCCATCAGCCCCATCACTCCCATCAGACATTGCCGGATTGCCATGATCGCTCCTCACTGTTTGCTCCATTGCCCGGCCCGGCATGCCCGCCGCGGTGCGTGAAACACCTTGCCGCGGGTAAGCCTTGCTGAACGGCGATGGAGACCTGCTTCACGGTAATTCGCACAGCCCGAACGGCTTTTATACCCGGAATCCGGAAAGATTATCAAGGCGTCGAGACGGCCCGAACTGCCGGACTTTGTCGGTGATGGCGTGTTATCGTAGAATCTCCGGGCTGGAGACGGACACTTTACATGAGGGGAGAGTATCGATGAGCCGAGGCTACGAGATCCACGTGATTGCGAACACGCACTGGGACCGGGAATGGCTGTACAACTTCCAGGAAACGCGCCTGATGCTGGTCGAGCTGCTGGATCTGTTGCTGGATGTGCTCGATGCCGAGCCGGAATACAAGTCATTTCTTCTGGACGGCCAGTGCATCCCCCTCGAGGACTATCTTGAGATCCGGCCGCAGCACCGCGCGCGGGTTGAGCGTCGTGTTGCGGACGGCCGGCTGCTGGCAGGCCCGTGGTATACCCTGCCGGAATGTTTCAGCGTGAACGGGGAATCGCTGGTTCGCAACCTGACCTATGGGCACCGGGTTGCGCGGGAATTCGGCGGGGTGATGAAGGTGGGGCACACGGCGTTTTCGTATGGCCAGAACTCGCAGATGCCGCAGATCTACATGGGGTTCGGGATCGACGTGATGCTGTTTTACCATGGGGTGTCGCACGACGAGGTGGCCAACGAGTTCATTTTTGAGGGCGCCGACGGCACGCGCATCCTGGGGTCGCAGATGAGTTCGGGCGCGCGCTACAACTTCTACCACAACGTGTACCGGCCGGCCGTGTTTGGCAAGGCGATTGGCGAGCGCATGTACGAGTGGCGGGAAGGCGGGCTGCCCTTCCACCTGTGCGGAGAGGAGCGCGCCGCGGGTCATCACCTGCTTCTGGACCCGGTGCGGGGGTTTGACCGCGAACGCGCGCGCGAGTGCATTTCCGCGTTGCGGGACAAAGAAGCCGCCGTGGCGACGACGAAGTACCTGGCGTTCATGATGGGCCACGACAGCAGCATCCCGGATCTGGTGGAGCTGGACCTGATCGACGAGGCCCGCACGGTGCTCAAGGGCGATACCATCCGGCACAGCCGCCTGCCGGACCTGATGGACAAGGTGAAGAAGGCCGCCCGGAACCTGACGGTGCTCAAAGGGGAACGGCGCACGCCCGTGCTGATGAACCAGCGGATGCATCTGTACAGCGACGTGCTCTCAAGCCGCACGCGAGTCAAGCGGCTGAATGCGCTGGCGGAACAGGCGCTGCAGCGCCGGGCGGAACCGTTTGCGGCGCTGGCGTGGCGCCTTGGGGCCGAATACCCCGCCACGCCGCTTGATCTGGCCTGGAAAACGCTCCTGAAATGTCACCCGCACGACAGCATTTCGGGGAGCGGTGTGGATGACATCGAGCGCGATGTGCGGGATCGTCTCCGGCAGACCGTAAACCTGTCCGATTCCATTCTGGCGCGCAGTCTGCAGCACATTCAGCGGCGGATCGACAACTCGAACGCGGGCCGCGACGACATTCTCCTGACGGTGTTCAACGCGTCGCCGCAGGCGCGTTCGGAGGTGGTGACGGCGGTGGTGGACGTGCCCCGCACCAGCGCGATGAGCGCGTTTGAGGTTGCGGCCTGCGGGGCGGCTCCGGCGGGAAACGGCAAACCGGCGCCCGTGCAGGCCGTCACGCGCAGACCCCATCACGCGGTGATCAATCACGCGGCCGACGCCACGTACATGCTCGAATGCGAACAGGTGAAGTTCCATTTTGAGGCCAGGGACATTCCCGCGTTCGGGTACGGCACGTTCCGGCTCGTGCCATCCAGGACCTTCGGCCGCGGGAGCCTGGTCCGGGGCCACCACACCATGGAAAACGAGCATCTGGGCGTGTACATCAACGGGGACGGCACGTTCACCCTGGTGCACAAGGATTCGGGCCAAGTCTACGACGGGCTCCATTTCTTCGAGGACGGCGGCGAGGTCGGCAACGCATGGATGCATATCGAACCGGCCGCGGACCGCATCATCTCGAGCATCGGCGCGCCCGTGACCATCTCGCTGGAAGAGGATGGGCCGCTGCTGGCGCGGTTCCGCATCGAATATCACATGACGGTTCCGGCCCGGTTCGATGAAGGCCTTGGGGATGCGTGGCAACGTCTTGACGGGGGCGGGAGCGCGTCGCGGCGCAGCGACGAGACCGTGCCGCTGGATATTACGTCGTGGGTGACGCTGCGCCGGGGCGCCCGGTCGGTGGACATCACAACGCGATTCACCAACACGGCGCGCTATCACCGGCTGCGCGTGTTGTTCCCCACGCGGCGGCAGACCAGGACGTGCCATGTGGAGACCCCCTTCGACGTGGTCAAACGTGCAACCACCCACGGGCCGGACAGTCCCTGGCAGGCGTCCAACGCGACCTTCCCGATGCAGCGCTTCGTGGACGTGGCGGACCGCCGCGGCGGGCTGGCGATCATCAACGACGGTCTGCGTGAGTATGAGATCACGCCGGACGACGACGCGGCGGTGGCGTTGACGCTGGTCCGGGCCTACGAGATCGCGCTGACGACGGTCAGCAAACGCTGGGAACGCCATCCGGAGATGGAACTGTCGCAATGCCCGGGCGAGCATGAGTTCCGGTACTCGATCTACCCGCACGCGGGCTCCTGGGCCAAGGCGGAGGTGTACGGCGAAGTGGAACGCCTGAGCGTGCCGCTGGAGATCGCACAGGCGGGCCCCCACGGGGGCGACTTGCCGCAGCGTCTGGGTTTGCTGAGTGTGACCCCGTCAAACGCGGTTGTCAGCGCGCTGAAACGGTCCGAGGACGGCACGGCACTCGTGCTGCGCCTGTTCAATCCCACGGAAAAGAGCGTGGCGGCTGAGGTTAAGACGCACGCGAAGATCCGCGCGGCCCACCTGCTGACCCTGGAGGAGCGGCCTGTAAAGAAGCTGGCGTCCGCGGCAAAATCCGTGAAGGTCTCCCTGGCGCCCAAGAAGATCGTAACCGTAAAGCTCGATATGGATTGCATTTAGAGCCAGACCGCGCCGGCACGCTGCCGCCGTGTGACGCGTGAGGGAATTCGTCAGTGCCGAAGGTTGACTCGGAGAAGAAGCGGGCGCGTATAGAGGCGGCGCTGGGGCCCGTGCGGGCGCTGTGCCGGGCCTGCCGGTTGTGCGGACGGGCCTGCGGCGTGAACCGGCTCGAGAACGAGCCGGGCTACTGCGCGACGGATTCCAGGGATGCGGAACAGGTGCGGTACGCATCGGCCACGCTGCATTTCGGGGAGGAACCGCCCCTGGTGGGGCGCGGCGGTTCGGGCACGGTATTCTTCACGCACTGCAACCTGCGGTGCGTGTATTGCCAGAACTACCAGATCAGCCAGTTCGGCCTGGGGGAAGACGCCGGGTATACAACGCTGGCCGAGGACATGCTCGGGCTTGAACGGGCGGGCGCGGAAAACATCAATCTGGTGACGCCGACGCATTATATCTACCCGATTCTGCTGGCGTTACGGGAAGCCTACGGCCGGGGGCTGACGCGGCCGCTTGTGTACAACACCAACGGGTTCGACCGTGTGGAACTGCTCGCGTTGCTCGATGGCATTGTGGACATCTACCTGCCGGATATGAAGTATTCCGATCCCGCGTGCGCGCTGACCTATTCCCATGCGGAACAGTATCCCGACGTTGCCCGGGCGGCCGTGTTGGAGATGTACCGCCAGACGGGCCGCCTGAGAGGCGCGGGCGGCGTGGCCGCGAAGGGCCTCATCATCCGCCACCTGGTGCTGCCCGAGGACCAGTCCGGCAGCTACGATTTTCTGCTCTGGCTGAGGGACGCGGGGTTGATGGACGTCACGCTGAGCCTGATGCGCCAGTATTCGCCGCGGCACCGGGCAACGTGCTATGAGCGCATAGCACGGCCCGTTACCGATACCGAGTATCTGGAGGTCGTGCGCTTTGCCGGCAAACTGGGCTTTGAGAATCTGCTCGTTCAGGGCGAGGACAGTCCGGACGTGTACCTGCCGGATTTTACCCGGGATGACCCGTTTGCATAGGCATTCCGGGGCCGGATGACTGCGCCCGCGCGCGAACAAAGAAGGAACGCGCCGTTCACACGCGGATGAATGTGCCTTTGCGATAGAGGTAGAGCAGGATCAGCCAGACGAGCAGAAACGCGGTGAAGGCAACGACGAAGGGGCCGGCCGCGCCCAGGCGTTCCGCAAGATGCCCGACGAGACCTTCGCTGATATGGTCGAAATTGATCAGCGACGTCGCCACATAGACGGCGATGGCGTTCATTCCGATGACAATGAAAGGGAACGCCCATTTGCGGTACTTTTTGACGTCGATGAGCCAGTAGAAGGCGGCGAGCAGCAGGTAGCTCCACCCGCCGGCCCACAGAACCATCGAGCTGGTCCAGATGTGTTTGATGATGGGGAACGACAGGCTCCAGATCCACCCGGCGGCGAGGCATCCGAATCCGCTGGCGAAGAGGATGGCGGTCTTCCTGTTTTGCGTCTGGCCGGAACGCAGGACGTGTCCCCCGAACACGCCGAGGAGCACGCTCGCGGCGAACGCCATGCTGCTGAGTATCCAGGTGTAGGTGGTGCCATCGCGGAAAGAGCCCAGGAGGGTCTCGTCGATATACATGGCGAGGTTGGCGGTGGGTTCCAGCACGCCGGGACCGTGGCCGGGCACGGGCACGAGCGCCAGGAGGCCCCAGTAGCCGAGCAGCAGTGCGGCGGTGGCGAGCATCTGCCCGCGGACCGAGAGAAACAGCATCAGGATGGTGGCCACGAGATAGCCGGAGGCGATGGATTGCAGGGTGTTTGAATACAGCCGCAACTGGGACAGGTCGAATTTGAGGAGGTTGCCCTGCACCATCATGCCGAGCACCCAGAGCAGCAGGATTCGGCGCACGAGCCGGAGGTAGAGGCCCTTCCGATCCTTCTGCTTTCCCCCGGCGCCGGTCCATTTTGCGAGCGAAAAGGGCAGGGAAACGCCGCTGACAAAGAGAAAGAGCGGCATGATCAGGTCCCAGGCGGCAAACCCCTCCCACTTCACATGATGGAACTGGTGTTCGAGCCATTCCGGGACGGGATCGACAAACAAGGCCAGGAACGCGAGAACGAGGGTATTGCCGCCGATAATCCAGAACATGTCGAAGCCTCTGAGGGCGTCGATCGAGGCGAGCCGTTCGGCGGGCGCGTTTGCGGGAACGTGTTCGTGCCTGGTTTCTCTGGCGGTGGATTCCATGACTCTTCCCCGGTTCTCCGTGGCGAGGCAACGCCACTACAGGTTCACAACGTCACACATTCCGAACACCTGCGCGGCCGCGGCCGGCCGTTCCTGTGGCGGACGGCCCCGTCCCCCTGGCGCACCGCACCCGCGGGAAGCATAGTATCCACAAGTCTGTGGATGTCTTCAACTTCTGGAAGGCTTCCTATCTCGCGGAAGGCGGACCGGGTTGCCTGAGTTGCTTTGAAGGTCTACGATCCGCAGGATCCGTGCAGGCGCCGGGCCGCCCATCCGATTCACCGCACGTGAGGTGGAGCACGTTTTGGACCCGTTGGGGCCGGTCCGCGTCCAGGAGGGCATTCACACGTGGTCAAGTCATCACAGTGGGTTCTGGCAGGGATTCTATTGGCAACCGTTGCTGGCATCGAAGGGCAGGAATCGGGCGGCTTCAGGGACCTTGCGGAGCTGAGTTCCTGGATCTGCCCCCTGGTCATAGAAGCGCCCTACGAGGCGCTGCCTGCGGGGAGTGTGTTGGAGATTGGCCCTGACATCGTGAACCTGGTCGCGTTCACGGCCCGGGGGATTCCACTGGACGATCTCGTGGTACTGCACCGCAACAACGCGACAGGCACGTGGGAACGCCCCGGACAGTGTGTCATTCCTCCGTTCGGACCGGAGGCCGGAAATCGTTCGGGGCGCGTTCAATTCCGCCTCTGCAAGGAATTGCCGCCCTTGCAGACCTCATTGGACTACGTGGTCGCCATCGCTCCTGAAGAGAACCGCAACAAATGGGTAAGGTGCGGCGCCCCGCTCGCGTGCGTATGCCGCACGCGCCTGAAGGAGGTGTGTCCGGACACGTTGATGGGTTGGGAAACAACGCCATCCGGCACGGATGCACGTTGCAGCCTGGCGCCCGTGTTGGCGCCGGAGGCTTCCGGCTTGCGCATTCATTACGAGGGTCTCGCATTCACGTCCAGCGCCAGGGTCGTCTCTCCCGCGCTCCCGGTGCCGGGCGGCAAGCAGTTGTCGGTGCGAATCGTATACCGGATTCCAGAGTTCCCCGATCTCACGTTGGAGAACCTGCCGGGACCAGACCTTGTCAAAGCGCCGGGGGAAACCGAGGCGTACCTGCCGCGCGTGGGCTGGAGTGTGTCCTGGCATGACGCACACGGCGGTGCGGTAAAAGGACCGGGCGTATGGCGCATGAATCTGACACGCCTGCTGCAACCCGAGGAGTTCGAGCTGGCGTTCGAGGCTCCGGCGGAAGCCGCGTCGATGCGTATCGGCTTCGCTTTCGGAGGCAAAGCGGGTATTTCCCTCGAGATCCTGGATGTCGCCGTCTACGAGGTAACCGAGCATGGCGCGGCAGCGACCTACATCGTTCGTGCCGCGGGGAAGTCAGCATTCCCTCAAATCGAGATGCGGCACAAAACGCCTCCGTTTGAGCTGGGCCCGTCAGAACGAGTGCACGTCTCGCGCTCGCTCGGGGAGACGACACCGGAGATCCTCCTGGACGGGTTCCGAGGCCTGGGCATCGGAAAACTCGATGCAGGGGCCACATGCCGGATCCATGTGGGGTTGTTGGACGACGGTGGCGAAACATCGGATGCCCTCCGCCGAAACAGCGCCCTGGCAGAGCGCATGCAGACGCTTCCCGACGAGGGCTATGTGCTCGATATCGGGCCGGAACGGGCCGTCGTACTTGGGAAAGGACCTGCCGGGGCCTTTTATGGCGTGCAGGAACTGGGAGAGCGCCTTCGGCTGGGAGGAGGCGCCACCCCATCGACATTCGTGATGGACTGGCCGACGCTGCGATTGCGCATGGTTCATCAACTCCTGACGTGGCAGGAGACGCTCAAGGAGCCGCGTGCGTACTACATGCGGTGGATCCCGGAATTGGCAAGGCTCCGCATCAACGCGTTCGCGTTTGACGGACGCGGCCACTGGCACCGGCTGGCCGACCCCACGGAACGGGCCTATTGGGAATGGTTGTTCAGCTACTGCCGGGAATGGCACGTCACGCCTGTCCCGATGGGGTTCAATTACCGGAACCAGATGCCCACGCCGGAGAGCTGGGAATGGCTCGCCGCCAGGTGGGTCGAGGATGAGCGATACGTGCTGTCGGGGGATGTGTCGCTGCCGCTGGAGCCGAAAAGGGACGCCTTCTTCCCAAGGCCCGCGGATCCTGCATCGAAAATTCAGGCTGATGGCGAGGGACGCTATCCAACGATCCCGTTGCTCGGCGCGGACAACCCGGTGCTCGCCACAAGCGAGGACAGGAAGATGACCTATGAGCATGGCAAGGATTTTGTCATCGAGGGCGAGTATGGCGTGTCCGGCGATCAGCTGCCCACCCGCGGCGGGCTGCGCCTGATCAGACCGTACACGGTCCGCCGCACAAAAGGCAGCCGGATCCCGGAGAACGGAACCATCCTCCTCAGTTACAACTACTTCTACCGGCAGCGCGGATGGCACAACGAACAATACAGCACCTGTGTGAGCGCTGAGCCAGCACGCAGCTTCAACGAGGAGGGGCTCAAAAACACCATCGAGATCCTCCGCCCCGAATATATCCACCTCAACGGCGACGAAGTGGTGGGCATCGGCCGTGATGGCCGCGACCTGCTTCGCATGCGCCGGGATGGTCTCACGCCTGGCCAGGTTTTTGCGGATCTTCTGAACGGTTTCCGGGATAGCGTGCGCGGGTACGGCAGTGAAGCGAAGCTCATTGTATGGCATGACGTATTCTGGGCGGCTCACGGTGGCTGGGCATTGAGCTATCAGGGGCCGTACTACGCATTCGACGGAGTGGACTATCTTTCAAAGGATCTTTTGATGTGCGTATGGAATTACGGAGGGACCCCCGACCGGCTCCAGCTGGTGGCGCGGCATTTCCTGGACCGCGGTTTCGCGGTTATCGGAGCGCCAGCCGAAACGGGTGCAAACGGAGTGCCCGCGTGGTGCCACGGGCTGCATGCGCTCCAGACCGATTTCGGAGAACAGGTGCACGGGGTTTTCCTGACAAGCTGGCGCGGACCTGAGCAGGTGAACTTTCGTTGGCGGCACGACCTGGGCCGATGGGGATGGAATCCGGCGCCGTGGATTCACCTGGACGGAAGGGATCTCTGGGTAGTTGACCTCTTCTGCGAACCCATCAAGGTCCACGTTAATGGAACAGCCATCTCGCTTGAGAACGCGACACCGGAAAGCGGCCTCTGGCAGGCATGGACGGGCGGATTCGTGAAAAAGGGCCGGTTGCCGGATAGTATCGGGGACAGGGCAACCATCGAGGTATTCGACATCACCGGCATCACGTGCCGGACTGTCCCCATTCCCCAATAGTCGTGTGGCTGGTTCCCCGGTCCAGGGGGCCGTTCTCTGAGGAGCGGTCTGACATCCTATGGAAAACTCCTGTCTGGGAACCGGCCCGTGGTTCGTCCGCGGAACGCCTGCAGTGCATCGAGCGGGCGCGGCCAGGCGTTGCCGTCAAGGCGCAATTCGCGACCGAGACCACCTCCACGTCGGCCCCTACTCCCAGTCGAGCTCTTTCAGGTCGCCCTTGAGCACGAATTCGGGATGATGGCCGAAGTACTCGCCCCCCCACACGAATCCCGCGGTTTCACCCGGGAACATGTAAGCTGTGTCGCCCTCGACCACAGTGATGGTTGCGACGTCGTCGCAGGGCAGAGCCGTGGCCGTGCCATACAAGTTCGTGCGAGTGTCGTAAACGTAGAAGTGGTTGAAGTAGTGGGTAGTTGCGACGCGCGGATGGTTCTTCCACGTGCGCTCTACCGCACTGGGCGTGCCGTATTTCGGCTCGATGCGGCCATCCGGGCGCATGAGCGTGTCGTACTGGTACCCGCACGGCAACAGAATGTACCGCTCCTTGTAGACAATCAGGCCGGAAGAGCCCCCGGACCCGGAGATCGGAATATCGCGCAGCCGCTCCCACGAGTTCTTCGCGGGATCGTATCGCCAACTGTCGACCACATTACAGAATGCGCCCGATTCGGGCGCCACCGCCACCCCGCCGATGAAATACGCCATGCCATCCACGACGGCCGTGGAAGCCAGACATCGCGGCGCACCCGGGCAGGGCTCCATGGATCGCCACCCGGCTTCGGGCGTATCCGTATCGAACATGATCAGGCGATTGCCGAGCCCTCTGACATCCCCGCTGCGATCCGCGTGGGTGTAGAAGCGTTCGGAGTCGTAGTCGGCGCCTCCGAGAAGATAGACCCTCGAGCCCAAAGCGCAGCCGCCGCCCCATGCGGCTGGGGAAGGCAGTGGCGGAACGGTGTCCCAGTTCCACTGACCGTCTCTTCTCGACAGGCGGAATCCATCGTTGTACGTGTACGGCTCGGTATAGCTGAAACCGCCCCAGCAATAGAGGGCGTCGTTGACGCGCGTTCCCTGCATAGCCTGACGCGCGGCGCCGGGCAGGGGCGGGAGAGCCTGCCACCCCTCCCCCATCTCCGTCAGGTTCAGCCCCCACACCCTGTTCAGAAACCCGCGAGGGTATTTGCCGGGTTTCCAATCATCATCGTAGCCGCCGCAGAAGCCGCCGGCGCTCACGATCCAGCTGTGAATCAGCGCCACCTGGTTGTCCTGCATCCCTTGCGGCATGGGAGGCCCCGCCGACCACGTGACCTCGAGCATCCGCGGCACCACGTCCTGAGACTGAGGGGCGGGAGACGCAGGCAGCGCAGTCGCATGCATCGTTTGGCCGTACGAGAGGCCTGCCAGAACCACCAGAAGACTTGCCAGCCCACTGCCAGATCGCCAGTTCATTGCATGCACCCCTCCCAGGCACCCAGGTATCAGCCGAGATTTCCCATATGGATCCGTCTGCGACCGCCCGAGGCTCACTTCCGGTCATGCTAGTCGTACGGGCCCATCCCGTCAATGTCGATTCTGTCGTGGTGTCACTTTGGGGCTGTTCACACCCTGGCCGCATCGCAGGGCCGCGCGCAGCCATTGGGCGGTATTCGTGCCTCCGCAACCGGCTCAGCGATTGAACGCGGACTGGTGCAACCCGGCTTCTTTCGCTTGCGCTGCCGGGTTTTCTTGGGTTTTGCGCCATCCCCCGAAGCATCTTCTGTTTTCAGAGGGTGAAACGAAACGCCGGCGCCGGAGGATGCCTTCTCGATGTGAGAGGTCCACAACTAGACCAGGTAGAGATTGTCCGTGGCGAAGAACGCGTCGCTGGTGAGGTTCACGCCGAGCGTTCTCAGGCCGGCCTCGTCGCCCGGGGTGGGGATGTGCGTGGTGTGCATGTCGCAACCGCGCAGGTTCACCAGTTGTTCAATGGCGATTTGAGCCGCGCTGTTGAAGGGCGCGGAGGCGCCGACCGCGATAAGCGCTTCTTCAAGGTTGAGACTGATCGTTTTGCCGTCCTTGATGTCCCGCTTCATGTTGCCGATCGCCTTGATGATGTTCGGCGCGATGAGGTGTATCTTGTCGGGGATCTCGGCGAGATGCTTGATCGCGTTGAGAACCGCGCTGGCGGCGGAGTGCATGAGCGGCGAGTTGCTGCCGGTGATGATGGTGCCGTCGGGAAGTTCAATGGCGGTACCGCAATAGACCCCTTCATGGCCCTTCTTTTCGGCCTCGGCGCGCTTGGCGGCTTCGCGCGCGGGGCGAACCACGCGGCGGTCCTCGACCTGCACGCCGAGTTCATTCATGATGAGCTCGACCCGTTCCACGGTTTCCCGCGAGGTGAGCCCCATCATGTATTCGCACCGGTAGCGCAGCACCCGGCGGATGACTTCCTGCGTGGCGGCCTCTTGCACGCCGGCATCGTCGACGATGCCGAAACCCACGCGATTGACGCCCATGTCGGTCGGGGAACGGTAGCAGGATTCCGTGCCCATGATCTTCTCGAGAATGCGTTTGAGTACGGGAAAGGCCTCGACGTCGCGGTTGTAATTGATGGAGGTCTTTCCGTAGGCTTCGAGATGGAACGGGTCAATCAGGTTGACGTCCTTGAGATCGGCGGTCGCCGCCTCGTAGGCCATGTTGACGGCGTGCTTGAGCGGGAGGTTCCAGATCGGGAACGTCTCGAACTTGGCGTATCCGGCCTGCACGCCGCGCCGGTGTTCATGGTAGAGCTGGGAGAGGCAGGTGCCGAGTTTGCCGCTCCCGGGCCCGGGTCCGGCGACCACGACGAGGGGCCGGGTGGTTTCGATGTAGGAATTGCTGCCATAGCCTTCCTCACTGACGATGACGTCGACATCGGTGGGATAGCCTTTTGTGGCGCGATGGGTGTAGACCTTGACGTCACGGCGTTCGAGGCGGTTTTTGAACGACTGGGCGGAGGGTTGATCCTCATACCGGGTGATGACGACGGCCGTGATTTCGAGGTCCCATTCCCGGCGCAGATCATCGATGAGTTTGAGAACGTCGACGTCGTAGGTAATGCCGAAATCCGCCCGCACTTTCCGGTGGTCGATATCGCCGGCGTGAATACAGAGGATGATGTCGGTTTTGTCTTTGAACTGCTGCAGCAAACGCACTTTCACATTTGGATCGAAGTTGGGCAGCACCCGGGATGCGTGGTAATCGAAGACAAGCTTTCCCCCGAACTCCAGGTAGAGTTTGTTGTCGAACTGGCGGATGCGGTTGAGAATCTCGGCCGACTGCTCGGCCAGGTATTTGTCCATATCAAACATAGGTGTTCTGTTGGCCATCATGGGTGCTGGAATCTCCACTTCGTTGAGGAATGGATGAATGGTAGCCCCTCGGGATCCCCATAATCAATGCGAATCGCGCCTATCGGGCGAAGACTCGAATTTCCGGATACGGGAGGCCGCGGGTGAATCTCCTTGATGTTTCTGCCCATCCTGGAGTAGCGTGTGCGCCCTGAGTTATGGCTTAATTAGGGGAACAGACCGCTCTCCCACACGGCGGACGAGGGCATGGGGTCACGGTCCACGCGCGGCGGGAATCACGCGGGTTCCAGGGATGTACGAGGAGCAAACGGCCCATGATTAAGGAAATCACGTTTCAGGAACTGGACGCGGAGCGCTTCATTGAAGAGAAAGTCCGCGAGATTCGCGCGGCCGTCGGGGACGGCACAGCGATCAATGCGTTGTCGGGGGGCGTTGATTCGTCCGCGGTCACGATGCTGGGACACCGTGCCCTGGGCGGGCGCTTGCGGACGGTCTTTGTGGACAACGGACTGATGCGCGAGGGCGAGCCCGGACAGGTCGTGGGGTTTTTCGCGCAACTCGGGGTGAGGGTCGAGGTGGTGGATGCCCGTGAAGCGTTCTTTGGTGCACTTCGGGGCATCACGGACCCGGAGGAGAAGCGGGAGGCCATTACCCAGACCTTTTACAAGGACGTTTTCGGCAAGATCGTCGCGAGCAGCGGCGCGAAACACCTGCTTCAGGGGACGATTCTGACGGATGTGGACGAAACGGTCGCGGGGATCAAGCGTCAGCACAACGTGTTCGAGCAGCTTGGGATAAGTCCCGAGAAGGCTTTTGGCTACCGGATCATTGAACCGCTGATTCAGCTGCGCAAGGACAGCGTCAGAAAGGTAGGCAAGGCGCTGGGGCTGCCCGCGGAGCTGTTCGAGCGCATACCGTTCCCGGGCCCGGCGCTCTCGGCGCGCGTGATTGGGGAAGCGACGCCGGAACGCATTGCGACGGTTCGCAAGGCGACGGCCGTGGTGGAACGGTTGCTCAAGGACAGCGGGGCATTCCAGTACCTGGCCATCCTTCATGAAGACCGGGTGACGGGCATGCGCGACGGCGAACGGGAGTTCGGTCAGCAGATCGAGGTGCGGTGCTGGGACAGTGTTGATGCGCGCACGGCCTCGCCGACGCGGCTTCCCTTTGAGGTTCTCGAAGAACTGTCGCGCGGGATCATCGAGACCGTGCCGGGCGTTGTGAGCGTCACCTACAACATTGCGGCCAAACCGCCGTCGACGATCGAGGCGGTGTAATCCTGACTGCGGTTCGGCCCGTTCCAGAGCCTGAGCGGACAAGCCGCCGCGGTGGCGGGTTTCCGGGGCATTGAACGCGCTGCGTGGAGGCGCCGGGAGGGATAGGGCATGCGAAAGGCGATCAACCGCCGGAGATTTCTGGGGGCCGCCGTGGCGCCAGCCGTGTTCCAGGTGGTTCCGAGGCATGTTCTTGGGCAGGGCTACGTCGCCCCCAACGACAAGATCACGCTGGCCTACATCGGTTTGGGGACGCAGGGGCTGCGCGAGCTGGGGGGACTGCTCAACGCGCCGGAGGTCCAGATCGTCAGCGTCTGCGACCCGAACACCGACAGCACCGACTACGTGGACTGGAGCCGGGACGGTTTGCGGAGCGAGATTGGACGGCTTCTGGGCCGGCCGGACTGGCGGGCGGGGTCGGGGGGCATTCCCGGCGGACGGGAAGTTGGCCGGGAGGTGATCCAGGCGTATTACGCGGCCCAGCGCGGCGACGGCTCGTTCAAGGGCGTATCGTCGTACGCCGATTTCCGCGAACTGCTGGCGAAGGAGCCGGACGTGGACGCGGTCAAGATCATGACGCCGGATCATCTGCACGCCACGATTGCCATTGCGGCCATGAACCGCGGCAAACACGTCATGATGCACAAGCCTCTGGCCAACCGGCTCCGGGAGTCACGGCTCGTGCTCGAAACCGCGCGGCGAACGGGCGTGGCCACGTACCTGCTGGCGTGGTCGGGCAACGGCTCGATGGACACGATTATGGCGTGGATTCGGGACGGGGCGATCGGGACGTTGCGCGAGGTGCACAACTGGTCCAACCGGCCGGTGTGGCCGCAGTATGCGACCCTGCCGCAGGAGACGCCGCCGGTTCCCGAGGGGTTTGACTGGGATCTCTGGCTTGGCCCGGCGCTGGAGCGTCCCTACCATCCGCACTACACGCACGCGGTGTTTCGGGGCTGGTACGATTTCGGGGGCGGCGCGATTGCCGACATGGGGCATTACAGCCTGTGGGCGGTGTTCAAGGCACTGGAGCTGGACGCGCCCGTGAGGATCGAGGCGACGCCCAGCCACGTGGCAGCAATAGACGGGCAGGTGAGCCGGGTAATCCGCAATGACTGGTCGTTCCCGGTTGCGTGCAGCATCCGGTTCCAGTTTGCGGCGAAGGGCGACCGGCCCGCGCTCGACTTGTTCTGGTACGACGGAGGCATGCGGCCGCTCACCCCCGATGAACTGGAGGAAGATGCCGAACCGATGCCGGCGGAGGGCATGATGTTTGTCGGCGATACGGGGAAAATCCTCTCCGGTTTCAGTCTGCAGGAACCGCGCATCATCCCGAAACGCAGGATGCGCGACTACGCGGAGTCCAAACCGGGTGATGCGGGTCAGCGCGACCGCCGCGCGCTGGCGCCCGGGGTGGTTCAGTGGCTCGCGGCGTGCAAGGGGGGCGCCGCGGGACCGGGCAGTTTCCTGGAAGCGGAGGCTCTCTCAGAGACGATCAACCTGGGGGCCGTCGCCCTGCGGGTGGGCCGAAAAGTGACTTATGACGCAGCCGCCATGCAGATCACCAATATGCCGGAGGCCAATTCCTGCCTCACCCGGGAATACCGCCCCGGCTGGGAGTTGTAGGATCCCGCCCCCCCCTGCGCTTACTCAGAGGCGCAGGGCTGGGTCCATGCCGTCTGCACCTTCGGGTAAAAATGCCGGGTGTACTTTCCGGGGCGGTTGGACTCGATACACGCCCGCACATAGAGGTCGTCGGCTTCGAGTGTGTATTCCGCCTCAGTGCCGTCAACCGTCTTGACGACGCGGCCGATATCCTCCGAGTAGACCGGCACGGTCCGTGCGGGGCGGTCGCCCTCGGCGGGGCTGGCGATCTCGGTGACGGCCTGGTCAAACCCCTGCTTCGTGGTGATGAAATAGATACGGTACGCGGTTCCTTCTTCGGGTTTGACCTTGACGCGCAAGGTTTTGTCCGCGGCTGTAAACGCAACGTCTTCCAGCAGCACGCCGGTGGAGGCATAGAAATCGCCCCGCTGCATAGCGGCGAGCAGGTGTTCGGGCGTCAGGGCCTCGGCGCGAACCATGACCCAGGCATCCCCCACTCCGCCATTGCCGTCGATGCGCTGCGGGTCATAGAAATGGGCGTCATCCGAACCGACCCCGTAGAGCAGGTCCTGTCCCTGAATGCGGCGAAACGCATTGACGGCATCCCAGAACTTCCCGACGGTATAGGATTGCGCCTGGGGATGCGGGGCAAACTCCGAACCGCCGTTGCATACCTCGAAGAAGCGTATTTCGGGACAATCAATCAGATTCTGCGGAACGATGTCGTAATAGACCCAGAACGGATGATTGAGCATGAAGAGGTACGGCGCCTGGCGTTCCGCCGCGGCCTGCCGGGCTTCGATGGCATTCAGGCGGATCAGGTCGGCCGCGGTCCTGTCCCCTTCCAGCGTCAGGACGAGGTCGGCCCCCGTGATACAGGGGACAATGAGCGGGAGATTGATGTAGTTTTGATGGACGGCAACACCGTTGAGGGTCTGGGTGATTTCGACTCCGGGCATGAGCAGAAAGTTGCCGGGCTCCTCGAATCGGGCCTTCGTCTCGGCATAGGTTTTGAGGCGGACGTACGTGTCGGGGCCGTCAGTCCGGGTTTCCACCCAGTCTTCGCCGAACGATTGTACATAGGAGTCAAACATCTCATGCGAGACCTTGGGCGGCCAGCCTCCGTCCTCATTGGTGACTTTGCACCAATAGCCGGTGTCTTCCGGGAACCGATTGTGGTCCGTGAGGCACAGGAAATGGTACCCGCGCTGTTTGTAGGCGTCGATGGCCTGTTCGGGAAAGGCGCGGCCGTCTGACCAGTAGCTGTGCGCATGCAACTGGCCGCGGAACCACTGCACCCCGTCGGCCGCCTGGACGGGCAGCGCCGCGACTGCGGCCGCGAGGATAAGGGCAATACCAGGGACGATTCTGAGATTCGGTTTGACTTCGATTTTCATGGCCCTGCTTCTTCTCCTTGACGGTACTCCGGAACGCACGCCTTGCGGGAGTGCGGCAGATGCGACGCCCCACGGACAGAGCCGCGATGCGGGTCACATGCGGGCATTTGTACATGATCTCTGACCAAAGGTCAACTTGGGCGGAATCCAGACTCGGCGAGGCCGGAGGCTTCAGAAACGGCGCTCTGGTAAAATGCGCGGAGGGGATGCTCAGGCATTGCAGGGAGGTGATACATGAACCGCAGGCAATTTCTTGGAGGAATTCTGGGCGTGGCGGCGGGCCCGCTGTTCGTTTTGCATGGAGGCCGGGCTGGCGCCGCGCGGCATCCGAATGTGGTGATCATCTACGGCGACGACGTGGGCTACGGCGACGTGGGCGCGAATGGGGCGACGCTGATTCCCACGCCGAACCTCGACCGGATGGCCGCCGAAGGGCTGCGGTTCACGGACGCCCATTGCGCGGCGGCCACCTGCACGCCGTCCCGCTACGCGCTGCTTACGGGGGAAATGCCATTCCGCAAGAAGGGAACGGGCGTGCTCCCCGGCGACGCACGGATGGTCATCGAGCCGGAGCAGTTTACGCTGGCCGACGTGTTTCAGCGGTCGGGGTACAGGACCGGCGTGATCGGCAAGTGGCACCTGGGTCTCGGGGCGGACCGGATCGACTGGAACGGCGCCGTGCGGCCCGGCCCGCGGGACCTCGGGTTTGAGTACGCGTTCATTCTTCCCGCAACCAACGACCGGGTGCCCTGCGTCTACCTGGAAAACGACCTTGTGGTTGGCCTGGAGGCCGACGACCCCATCACCGTTTCATATGAGGCGCCCATTGAGGAGAGCATTGCGGGCACGGCGTACCCGGACGGGCAGGTGAACCCGGAAACCATGACGTATTACGGCATTTCGCACGGGCACAACAACAGCGTCATCAACGGCATCGGCCGCATCGGCTATATGAAGGGCGGCAAGGCGGCCCTGTGGGACGACGAGTCGATGGCGGATGTACTCGTAGACAAGGCCCGGGCATTCATTGAGGAGAGCCGCGACCGGCCCTTCTTCCTGTACTTCTCTTCGCAGGACATTCATGTGCCGCGCACGCCCCATCCCCGCTTCCGGGGCCGGAGCGAGCTTAGTTACCGCGGGGACGCGATGGTTCAACTGGACTGGGCGGCGGGCGAGATTCTCGCAGCCATCGAGCGGCTGGGATTGGACAACGACACCCTTGTGATCTTCTCGAGCGACAACGGCCCCGTTTACGACGACGGGTACCAGGACGGGACGACGGTCCACACCTCGACGGCAGAAGTGGACCGCGGTCACGACGCTTCGGGGGTATACCGCGGCGGGAAGTATCAGATTTACGAGGGCGGGACGCGGATTCCGCTGATTGTACGCTGGCCGGGCCGGGTTGCTCCCGGAGTCTCAGAGGCTCTGCTAACGCAGGTGGACTTCCTGGCTTCGTTTGCCCGCATGCTGGGGCAGGAGATTCCAGACGGGGCGGCGCGCGACAGCAGGGACTGCCTTGGCGCGCTTCTGGGCGAGGAGGCCCGCGGGAGCGCGTTCATTCTGGAACAGGGCAGGGGCCTGGCCGTGCGCAGAGGGCCCTGGAAATACATCGAGCCCCCTGCCGCCATGAAGAAAGGACAGCGTCAATCTCCCCCGGAACTCTACAACGTCGAAACCGATGTTGCGGAACGGACCAACGTGATTGCGGAATACCCGGACATCGCGGAAGCGCTCGCGGCCCTGCTGGCGAAATACCGGGGCGAGGGCCTTCGGACTCCGTGAATTCCGGCGGGCCTCAGTCGAACGATGCGAGACAGGGCGGACTGATGCTGAACGTGACGTTTTCGCCCTCGTTGCCGAAATAGCCGCCCCACCCGATCCGGATGGTGGCGATGTGGGAGAAGTCGAGCGGGCGATCGGTGATGGCGCACCACCCCGCGCGCTGGAATCGGTTCAGGGCCACATGACAGGCATGTTGACCGGACGCATTCAGGGGAACGCCGGTCTCGGCCAGGTATTCGACGCCGGAGCTGTCGCGGATGATGACCAGGAGCCGCGCGGCCGCGTGCTGGTCCTGCGGCAGCCAGGCGTCAAAGACCAGGAACGCGGCTTCGCGGAAGTCGGCGAGGTGCGGATAATCGAAAGAGGCGAACAGGAAAGTGTCCACGTCTTCTTTGGTGAGGGTTCCCGCAACGCGCCACACGGCCTGTCCGGCGGAGCTGGATGCGGGTTCAGGATCGATAGACGCCTGGACGTACGTTCCGGACAGGGGCGCCGGCGACGCCGCGGGCAATGGCCGCACGGCCATGCCGGGGAGAGCGCCCGCCTGAATCTCCTTGCGTGGACGGGGAGCGGTGTTTTGGAATGTGTACAGCATGGCACCGTAGGCACCGAGACGAACGGGGACGTCCCCGTCGGCCTGGATCGTAGAGCTCTGGCCGGTTGCGGGATCCCATTGTGCCCCCTCGCCCGCAGCCGGGAAACGCAGGGCGCCTTCCCAGGGCTGACCGCTGTCATTGATGACGAAGTAGGCGTCATGGCCGTGAAAGCGCCGGTGGGTTGAGCGCAGCGGGCTGTCCGCGGGAGTGACGGCCACATCCGGGTCGATGACCGCGTTGAGCACGTGCGGGAGGATGCCTTCGGTACCGGCCGGGAGGAAGATGCCCGCGCCGCCGGCTGCGTTTGTCGTGATGGAGGCGCGGGTTCCGTCGCCGAACAGCGCCGCGCCAAGCTCGAGGACGCAGCGGGAAGGAAATTCCGAATCGCTGTTGGCGGGCTTGGAAGTCAGTGCGACGACAACGCCGCCGGACTGATAGAACCGCTCGAGGTTTTCCCAGGCCGCGAGCGGCAGGGTGTCGGCATCCGGGAGAATGACGATGCGCCAGCGGAGAGCGCCGAATTCGAGCACGCCATTGGCCACGGTCGCTTCCGCCAGGGTGCGGGAATCCACATGGGTGAAATCGCGGCGGGAACGAAACAGGTTTTCCTCGGCGTCGTGAAAGACCCGCTCGATGCGGTGCGCATCCGGGGAGGCTTCGGCGACCCAGTGGCGCGAGGGGGTGAAACGGACCCAGGCGGATTCGATGGGGTGCAGCAGGGCGATGTCCGTGACCTGGTGTCCGCCGCGAAGCATGGTGCAGCAGCGCCCCACCCACTCGTTGAGGCGGGTCATCTCGTCCGTGTTCAGGCCGCTGAAGGAATAATAGCTGGTGATGGTGTTGATCCCGTTCAGGATGAGCCGGTTGCAGGTGCCGCGGATCTCCTCCTCGGTGACCTGGCGCACGGGCCGGGTGTCGCCTTCGGGACGGTACCGCTGCGCGTGGTCGGAGGTCTCGCACATGGTGACCGGCCGTCCCTCGAGTTCGGCCGCGCTGCTGATGAGCCGGGCCACAAACCAGGGGACGTCTTCGGGCAAGCTGGTCAGGCAATCGATGCTGGGCGCGTCAAGACGCCGGGCGCACATGAAGAAGTCGCCATAGAGGGGCACGCTCGCCAGGAACGACTCCTCACAGAGGAGGTGGCCCCCGCTGAGTGTATGGTGTTCGCGGCACCAGGTCTGAATCTGGCCAAAGAAGTTCTCGGAGACGAGTTCGCCAATCGTGCGCCAGTAATCGTAGCGGAAGCGTTTGCCTTCGGGTCCCATGTCCGCAAACAGGGCTGGCAAACCGGGTTCGATGGCGTATCCCCTCCGTTTGTGGAACTCAGACGCGACATTATCGCCCCACGGCAGAACGCGGTGCTCCTGCTTCTTCATGAACATGCTCATGAGCGATGGTTCATCGGTGAACGTTGCGACAAAACAGCGTCCCAGATCGGGGCCGAGGCGGCGCGCATATTCCGCGTGCGTGACCTCGATGAAACGCGCGGTTGGCTCCGGCGGGACGAGGTTGATGTACGGGAGCTTGTAGGCGAGGCTGACGGCAGCGTGGGTGCCGTCGTACAGGCTGTCTTCCGTTACTACAAAGACGTGCCACGCGCCCGGAGGGGTCTCCCAGACGAGGGCGCCGTCCTTCACGAACGAGGATAGGTCGATGGCGCCCTCCCGGAACGCCCGGCCGTCCCTGATGGGCACCGCCACTGCGCGGAATAGCGCACCGGGCGGCGCCGTGAGGTTGAGCGTGCCGCCCTCGACCCGGGCATCCGCGATGTTCAACCCGCGCGCTTCATACTCGGGATGGCCGCGAAGGGTGAGCCCGCCCGCCGCGCCGGACGGGTAGCCGCATTCGTCATAGAGCCACAGCGACATCCCGAGCGTCTTCGCCGCATCCACCCCGCGGATGAAGGCATTCCATTTCGTTTCATTGGCCATGTAGTCATCGAAGGCGACGTTTGTGACCATGCCGCCGAACCCCTGAGAAAGCAGGGAAAGGAACAGGCGGTCTTGCTCGTCAGGCCCATCGGGCAGGCTGTGTACGATCTTGAGGATGCGCGCGTCGGCGGGGGGATCCTGAAACCGCTGTTCAAGAGGACGCTCGGACTGGGGAAGCCGTATTATGTTGTCCACCTCATCTTCAGGGAGAAGGTACAGGAGCGGACCCATGATGCCGCCGGGCCCGCCCGCATCGTTCACCCGTATTGCCAGGACATTCTCTTCGCCGGGTCGCGCACACGATGCCGGAATGGTGTAACGCCGAGGTTTGAGCACCGCGCGCTCGACACCCGGCCCCGTCTCCCCCACCCGCGTGCCGTTGAAATAGGCGCGGTCTTCGTCGTCAACGCTTCCGAGACCCAGTTCGAGCGCTTTGTCGCGCCAGCCGGGCGGGATCACCAGCCGGAGGCGGTACCAGGCGACGCCGTCATACGCGCTGAGAGAAGGCGCGCCCATCGCATCGGCCCGGGCTTCCCAGGGCCCCGGGACCTCGATGAGCTGCCAGGCCGAATCGTCGTAATCGGGACGGGCGAACCCCGCGCCCTCACCGGAGTCCTCCGGGTCGATCCGGAACCGCCACGGCCCTTCGATGTTGCCCCACCGGCTTTCAATCGCACCAGGCGCGGCGTATGCAGGCATGAGGGCGGCCAGGGCAGACGCGGCAAGAAGAGATCGCAGGATGACTGGCAGTTTCATTCTCTACCGGCTCCATGGTCAGTTGACGGGGTTTGTTACAACGGCGCAATTGTCTCATCAGTGGAACATGATCCCGTGTCGCACTTCAACCCGGAGCGAGTCGCGGCAATCCCGGGCGTCAGGGCAACTTGCCGGTCCACGCGGCGGAAAACAGCGTTGAACCGCATGCGCGCGGCTGTCATAGTCTTTGAAACGAGGCTTCTTCTCACGAAACGCGCAGCGCAGAGACTGGCTCAGGAAATGCACGTGGCCGAGTCGGACATGGTGGAACGCGAGGAACCCGCAGAGGGCTCATCCAGGAGGTTTCGTCAAGCGCCGGGGGGGCGCTGGTTTCGGGCAGGTGCGGTCGTTGTGCTACTCGCCGCCGCGACGCTGCTCCGCCTGGACGGCGTGGCGCTGAACTACCCGTACCTGACGTACATAGACGAGGGATACGTGGTGCGTCATGCGATGAACATGTTTCGTGACGGCACGCTTGATCCCCACTGGTACCTCTACTATCCCGGCCTGATGAACCTGATTAACGCGCCCCTCTGGGCCGGTCACCGATCGATGCAGACCCTCGACGCGTTTCGCGAGACGGTGACGGTGTATCCGGACACTGAGTACTTCACGCAGAAATACGACGGCGACCCGGCGTCGGTCGAACCCTACTATTCGGTGGTCGAGCCGCCCGTTTTTCTACTTGCAGGCCGCATCATCGTCGCGTTGTTTTCGGCGGCGTCGGTGTGGGTGGTGTACCGCGCCTTCCGTGTGGGGCATACCTGGGGCTGGGCGCTCACGGGGACCTTTTTTTTTGCATTTCTTCCGGCGCTGGTGGTGCATTCGCACAGCGTGAACAACGACATGCCCATGGTGTTTTTTTTCGCGGCGACGCTCTGGGCGTTTCTCCGTTGGCGCGCCAGGGGCGTGTTGCGGTATCTCGTGCTGGCAGGACTGTCCTCCGGCGCCGCGGCGGCGTTCAAGCCAACGGGTATTCTGGCGCTCGGATTCCCGCTACTGGGGGTAGCCGCCGCGGCGCTGCCGTGGAAGAAGAAAGTGGTTGGTGGAATCGCGCTGTGCGCGGCGACGGTCCCGGGATTTCTAGCGCTCTCCCCCAATTGTCTGGCAAATCCGGCCGGTTTTATTGAAGGAACGCTGGAATGCCTGCGCATTTACAGACACGTGATGCCGACCGAAAAAGCTGCCAGCCTCGCGGTTCAAGGTGATTATGCGGGATGGCCGTTCCTGCTGCTTGCGGGAACAGGGTATGTGCTGGGAACAGCGGTATGCCCGAGGCTCTTCGGTCCCTTGACGGTCTGGACCGTGTATATGGTGTGGTTTTATCTGCGGTTCAAGTACCAGCCCATCCGGAACCTGTATCCTCTCGCGCCGATCCTCGCGTTTGCCGCCGTGACCGCCCTGTCCGAGGGCGCGCGGCTGCTGCGGGAGCGTGTTTCCTGGGGCCGGTACGGCGTCTGGGGGGTGCGCGCCGTAGCGTGTGGGACGGCCGCACTGCTTCTCTGGAACGCGTATGCGGCCCACGCGGCGTGGATGGCTGTCGAGGATTCGCGGGTACTGGTGATGCACTGGCTCGGGGCGCACGCGAGCGAAGGCAATGTCGCGGTCGTCTCACGGGACATGGGCTTTGCACCGGCGGCGCTCCGCGAAACGTCACTGGGTAGCGGCATCGCGTTTCGAACACCGGAGTCGTTTCTCGACACGAAAGACGTGTTGGATGGCGCCGACTATGCCGTGATTCCGGTCAATCCGCTCAGTGAGTCCAACATCCAGGCGACGTACCCGGAAGCCGAGTTGAACGCCCTGGACGCACGCCTTCACGGAGAGGGGTTCCGTCGGGTCCTGTCGGTGGGCACGTTGCCGCACGCGCTGCTGGTGGCGTATGCGTTTCGCCATCCTCTCGCCCCACTGGAGGTGTACTGGCGGTGTCTCGTCCGCACTGAGGATTTTGAAGGGACGGGGGCGGCGGGATGGGCGGGAGACAGCGTGCAGGTCGTCGATGCGCCCGCGCAGGCGCATTCGGGCGCACGGGCGCTCGTGGCGCAGCTGAATGCCCGCGGGGACAGGTTGACGTGGCTGCCCGAACAGGGCACGGCGCCAGGGGGGCGGAAGACGCCATGGGAAGGCGCGCCTCCGGCGGTCCAGGATTACGAGGCACGAGTCTTCGTGCGGCGGTTCAGCGGCTCGGGGAACACCGCAGTAACCGTTGAAATCCGCAGTCCGTCGGGCGACGTCGTTGGGACCCTGGCCGCCTCGCTGACGGACGCGTGGACGGAGCTGCGTTGCCGGTACCACGCCGAAGGTACACCGGACAGGGTCTCCCTTGAAATTGTGCGTAACGACGAAGGTCCTCCCATTCAGATAGCCATTGACGATGTGGAGATCGTGGTACTTCCGTCCGAGCGGTTGCCTGTCCATGATGCGGAATACCCAAAGGACGTCCGCGGACGCCCGTGATCAGCCAGGAACGCAGTCCTCACGTGGACTCGCGTTCCGGGGGGCGGGTTACTCGCCCTAAGCACCGCCCTTCATGCGACTTAGAATGGGCAAACCGAATTATTCTGATTGTTGCGGGGGAACAGACGAAGGGGCATAATGGAGGAAGTTAGCGAGCTGGAGGCTGCGGGGTCGCGAGCGAAAAACCGCGGGACAGCGGTTGGATGTCGAGTGGACGGTCAACAGTGTCTTCATAGTGAGCAGACGAGGAGCATGCCATGCGTTGGAAGGATAGAAGGGCAAGCACAAATGTGGAAGACCGCCGGGGCCTTTCCGCCAAACGGGGAATGGTTGGAGGCGGCATCGGCACCATCGTGATCGTGCTGGCTGTGTATTTTCTGGGCGGGGACCCCTCACAGGTTCTGAACACGATGCAGCAGATGCAGGGGGAGCAAAGCACGACGCCCTACGTGCCGACGGCCGAGGAAGAGGAGCTCGCGCAATTTGTGTCGGTGGTGCTGGCCGAAACCGAGGACGTGTGGACGCAGCTGTTCCGTGAGATGGGCAAGGAGTATCAATTGCCGAAGCTGGTGCTTTTCACGGACAGTGTGCAGTCTGCCTGCGGGTTTGCCGGCGCCGCGACCGGGCCGTTCTACTGCCCGGGCGACAACAAGGTGTACATCGATCTGGCATTCTACCGGGAACTGCAGGAGAAGTTTCAGGCGCCCGGCGATTTTGCGATGGCCTACGTGATTGCGCACGAGATCGGGCACCATGTGCAGACCCTCCTGGGGATCATGGATCAAACGATGGCCCAACGCGCCCGGCTCAGCGAAACCGAGTTCAACAAGTACATGGTGTGTCTGGAACTGCAGGCCGACTACCTGGCAGGGGTGTGGGCCCATTACGCGGCCCGGATGAACCTTCTGGAGGAAGGGGACCTCGAGGAAGCGATGAACGCGGCAAGCGCGGTCGGGGATGACCGCATCCAGAAAGCGGCTCGAGGATACGTTGTGCCCGACAGCTTCACGCATGGCACCTCGGAACAGCGACAGCGGTGGTTTCGCAAGGGGTATGCGGCAGGAAACATGAGTCAGGGCGACACCTTTAACGCAGACGTTCTCTAGAACACGCCTGTCTGTGTCAGGCGCGCACCGCCCGTGGAAGAGGCGAGGCCTCAGTGCCTTGCCGGTACGGGCAGTGCCGCGCGCTCGACGCGGAGCACGCAGCGTTGCCGGGACGGCGATGCAAGAAAGGGACGGCACGGCTTCAAACGTCCGAGCCCACAACGCCCAAAAAGCCCAGGGCGTTCCAGAAGAGCATCATGGCGAACAGGAACAACAAGGCGCCGAGAAGGCGCATGATGCAGACATACGCGCTTCCGGCGAAGAAGCGTCGTGAACGTGCCGTGGCCGCGGCGACAACGATTTTGGAGCCGATGAGGCAGCAATAGAAACTTGCCAGGAAAAACACCCCCGCCAGAGGGTTCTCCGCCCATGCTTTCAAGACAATGGGCGCACCCACGGTAAGCCAGAAGAGGTACGGGTGGGGATTCAGAAAATTGACGAGGACCCCCGTGCGCAGCGATTTCGGCTGAGCCGCTTCAACCGTGAGGTCAAAGCCGGCGGTCCGAAGGCTCTCGTACGCCAGGTACGACACAAACCCTGCTCCGGCAAGCGTGATAACGCCAAGAACGACCTGGAAATTCGACAGACGCGTCAGCACCAGCGCGGACAGGAGAATGATGGGTGCGTCGGTGATCAACGGAGCGACAGCTACCTTCATGCCCTCGCGCGCACCGTGCCGAAGCGACTGCGAAATGACCAGCGCGAAAAACGGGCCTGGAGAAAGGCCCGAGGACAGACCGAGCACGATACCGGTGGCAAGAGCCGCAATCATGATGGGGCACATTAGACAAGAGACCCGGCGGGGAGTCAATTTGTTCCGCGTGCAGCGGTTTACTCCCGGCGTTCGGTTTCGGGGATGGCGACGCACATCACGGAACAGTTGCCGAAGACATCGCCACTCAGCCGTTCCCCGTTGTGTTCGACGAAGGCCCCGTTCCACACCATGAACAGCCGTTCCCCGTTTTCGTCCAGCCTGATCGAGAAGGTCCCGCCGGCGGTATATCCGTATTTCTCGAAGTAATGGGGAAAGAAGAACGCCAGCACCTTCCTGGTTCCAGTCCGGGTGTCATACTGAATCAACGGTGAGCCGTCCGAGTAGCCATGGCCGTGGGCGCCGGGCGCATAGTAGAGATACCGGCCGCCGGGACTGCGCGCCATGGAACCTGTGTAGCGCTGCTGACCGCACCAGTTCGGGCCTTTGTCGACGATTTCCTCGGTTACGGGATCAAAGGTGAACAACTGGCCGCTCAATGTTACGCACCAGAACAGGCCATCCGGCCCGCGGTGCGCGGTGTGCGCCCGCATGGGAGCATAGGGACCCAAATCGCGGTCCAGTTCCGAAGGCGGGCTGGTTGTGGCGGGAACATGGCATGCGAGCCTCGAGAACCGGTTCGTGAAGGGGTTGTACTTGAGAAAATGGCGTTCGGGATCGCGTTCGTGACCATTGGCGCAGTAGACCATGCCGGTCTCCTCGTCGATGAGGAATGCCCGTACGTACCACGCCATGCCGTCGGGCAGGTACCCCGCCCAAAGCGTCCGCTGGGCGTTGACGTCCCAGGCGAGAAACTCCGAGAACATGCCCACGGCGTAGAGGATGCCGCGTTTTGTGTCCAAACGGTGAAACGGCCACGAGGCCCGTTTCAGGGGCACCCCGTAATCGACGCAGTCGCCCGTCAGCGGGTCGCAGCTCATGATGTGACCGCCCGAATAGCCGCTCGCGTAATCTTCCTCGTCCGGCTCGGGGTATTTGGCCCAGTACGTGCAGAACCATAGGTGTGGGCGTTGAGTACGCGAAGTCTGGTAAAGATCGAGCCACCCGTGAACCTTGCCGTCCGTGAAGGTGGAAAGGCCACGGCCGAGGGCCCGGTTGATTTCGGGAAGACAGCGGACCGTTTTCGCAGCCGGATCATATTCGACCGGGTAGATATGACCGCCGTACTTTCCATGGTCGGCGATGCAGGAGTAGAACCGGCCGGTACGGCTGTCGAAGGTTGCCTGCGACCAGCATGCCCACGGCCCCGCCTCATTCGATTTTTCGGATCGGGACGCTACCGGCGACGCGCTGAAAAACATGGGGTCGGCGGGGATGACGGCAAAATCAACCCGCGGCGGCTCGCTGGCAATCACGTACTCCGGGCCGGCACGCTCCGTGAACCCCGGCGGCGGTTTGAGCATGCGCCGGGTCCGGTCCGTGACCGCCTTGCCCGTATACAAGAGCGCCGCGGTGTCGAGACGTTCGGCCACGCGTTTTCTCTCCGCCTCTTCCGGACGCAACACCACGGGCGAATCGTCCGCCGGGCCGGTCTGAGCAAGTGTGTCCGGCGTGTCGCCCCGATTGGGCAGAACGGCATTCCCAGGCGCGTCAGATGAAGCGCTTGCGGCAAACGTCGAGAATATAACGACGGTGCAGAACGCCGGGTAAAAACGGATGTCATTCACAGCCACCTCCCGAGACCGCAGCGGCAGGTCCGCGGCAGTCCGCGCACGCCCTCTCTGGCACAGTCAGGGTAGCGTAAAGCGGCCTCGCACTGTCAAAAAACGGCCGGACTCCCGGAGTCTGCCCTGCCGTCGCCTGCGAAACACAGGATACTGCCAGGAGTTCACAGGGCGGCCACGAGTTCGGCGATGGCCGGGTAGGCGCCGGCAGCGTCGGCGAGGTCCTGCCTGAGGAGACGCATCCCTTCCGGGATGTGTTTTCGGAAGTACGGTTTCCCCCGCACGGTGGCCAGAAAGCCGTACGCGCCCAGCGCCTGCATGTGGCGCTGGAGACGGCAGATGAGAAGCGCGTCGAGGAAGGCGGGCGTTGAGAAAGCCCCCGCTTCGCGGTCCGCACGCAGGGCGATGTAATGCGCCAGGAGGCGTTCGCGCATGGCGTCGTCGAGGCGGTAATAGGGGTCCCAGAGCACGGCGGCGATGTCGTAGGCGGCGGGGGCCATGCGCGCGCCCTGGTAGTCGATGAAGCGGGGCACGCCACGGGCAATCATGATGTTCTGGGACTGGAAATCCCGATGGATGATGGATTTGGGGAGTGCGTCGGCCTGGCGCGCCAGACGGTCGAACTCGCGGTTGAGGGCATCGCGGTCAGCCGGGTGTCGCCCGAGGAGGCCCTCAACAAAGCGTTCCAGGAAATAGGCGGTTTCCCAGCGGAAATAGTCGAAATCGAAAAGCCGGGTGGCGAGCAGTTCGCACTCCTGGACATGGCGGGATGCATCGACATGGAGCGAAATCACGCGCGTGAGAACGAGCCGGTAAAGCGCCTCGACCTCGTCCGCCGTGCGCGGAAACTGGAGGTAATTGTACAGCGACAGATCGCCGAGGTCTTCAAACTCCGCGCGTCTGGCGTGAGGCTCGTGGCGCAGCAGGTGCGGCACGGGGACATTGTGCCGGGCAAAAAACGCGGAATACGCCATGTGGCGCTCGTAATCGGCCTCGTCGGGCGGACAGACCATGCGGACGACGGTTCCCCCGGCTTCCCGGAATCGATAGTAGCGGCGGCCGGAACCGCCCACGCCGATGGGTATGCCGTGCTCGGTGACGGGATGGCCGAGAAATTCCGGTTCGTCCATCGCCACGTGGAAGCCGTTGCCCACAATGGCATTCTCACACCGTTCGCCGGCGGGAATCCTGGTACCGGGAACGAGGATGCAATTGCGCAATGCCGCGCCGTCGCCAAGCGTGCACCTGTCCTCGATGACGACGTAGCCGTCCAGTTCGATGTGGCTTCCCTGAACGTCCCGGGCGGCGTAAATCCATTCGCCATCGCGGCGGAGCGTATCGACCAGGGCAGCCGCATACGAGGCCGGAGTGCCGATATCGTGCCACAGGCGGCCGGTAGCATCGAAGCAGCCGACGGTCCGGCCTGCCCGGATGGCGTCCAGCCAGGCGTCCACCACATTCGAGGCGCCATGGGGCAGGAAGTCGAGAAACTCCGGGTCGTATACGGCAATGCCCGTGAAGGCCAGGATACGGGCCGCGCCGGACGCCGCCACGACCTCGCCCACGCCCACGACCCGGCCGGCAGGATCCACGGCAACCTTGTTGAACGCGGGGAAATCGTGGAGGGCCAGGGTGACGATGTTGCCGGAGGCTCTGTGCGCCCGGACGAGGGCGTCGAGGTCGATGTCGGTCAGAATGTCGGGGTTATGAACAATGAACGCGGTTTCGCGGAGGAATGGCTCGGCATTTTTGAGCGCGCCTCCGGTACCGAGCAGCGAGTCTTCAGTGAAAAAACAGGCGCGCTCCCGGTACGGAGAGGTCTTGACCCACGAGACGATGGCGTCCGGTTTATGGAACAGATTGAGACCGATGCGGTCGACGCCCAAGACCGCCAGGCGGTCGAGGGTCCTCGACAACAGGGGCTGCCCCAGGACCGGCAGCAGGGATTTTGGGGTGTGCAGGGTAATGGGACGCAGGCGTTCCCCGATACCGGCGGCGGGTACGAATGCATTCAGGTTTGGCGACACGAAAGACGGCCCTCCTCGGATTTCGGCAAATCATCGCACAGTTGCGGGATGGATTGGAACCGGCTGTTCCTTGAGGGCGGCGTCAGCGGCGCGGCGCCCCGGAATGGCCCGGCTCAGCGGATTGCCACAGGGACGCGCGCGTTTCCGCGACAATGAGCCCGCTGAGGAAGATCAGGGAGATCAGATTAGGGATGGCCATGCACGCGTTCGCGATATCGGCGAATGACCACACGACGCGCAAGGTGGTGACCGAGCCAATCATGACAAAGGCGACCCAGAGTACGCGATAGGGAATGATGGCCCGCGATCCCAGGAGGTATTCGGCGGCCTTCTCGCCGTAATAGGACCAGCCGAGGATGGTAGAGAAGACAAACGTCAGGAGACCGCCCGTAAGTACGACGCCGCCGAGCACCCCGAAATCACCGAACGCGGCTTTGGTGAGGGCGGCGCCATCGTGCACCCCGGATTGCCATTCACCGGAGTTCACGAGCACCAGCCCGGTCATGGCGCACACCACGACGGTGTCCCAGAACGTGCCGGAGGAAGAGACCAGGGCCTGGCGCACAGGCGTGTTGGTCTGCGCGGCCGCGGCGACGATCGGGGCGCTGCCCAGCCCGGATTCGTTGGAGAACAGGCCCCGCGCTGCTCCATAGCGAATGGCCTCTTTCATGGTGGCGCCGAGGAACCCGCCGAGCGCAGCCTGCCCCGTGAACGCGCTGGTGAGGATCAGGGTGACGGTCTGGGGAAGCGTGGACGCATTCATGATCAGGAGGACGAGACAGCCGGCCACATAGACAATGGCCATGAAGGGGACCAGGGCCTGGCACACGCGGGCGATGGAGCGGATGCCCCCGAGGATCACCACCGCGGTCAGGAGCGTCATGAGCGCGCCGGTAATCCACGGGGAGATGTGGAAGGTATCCCGAACCAGTTCGGCGATGGAGTTGGCCTGAACCATGTTCCCGATGCCAAAGGCGGCAATGGCGGTGAAGAAGGCAAACAGAACGCCGAGCCATTTAAGGTTCATGCCGCGTTCGAGCACATACATGGGCCCGCCGGCCATCTGTCCATTGGCGCACGTCACACGGTACTTGACGGCCAGCAAGGCTTCGCTGTACTTGGTGGCGATGCCGAAAACGCCCGTGAGCCACATCCAGAACACGGCCCCGGGCCCTCCGGCGGCAATGGCCGTGGCGACGCCGACAATGTTTCCCGTGCCGATCGTGGCGGCCAGCGCGGTCGTGAGCGCGCCAAAATGGCTGATGTCTCCGTCGCCCTCGGAGGTGCGCATCAGAGAGAGGCGAATCGCCTGGGGAAGGTACCGCTGAATGAAGCGGAGGCGGATGGTGAGGTAGACATGCGTGCCCAGGAGCAGGACGATGAGGGGCCAGCCCCACATGAATCCGCTCGCCGCATCCAACAGTTTCTCGATGGATTCCATACGCTTCATCCCCATTGCGTGTGCGACAAAGGTGCACGGTTCGACGGCCGGAGCGATTGGCCTTGGTCGCGGAAAGAGCAGTCAGAGAAACCGGGCCGCTGGCAGTGCTTCTATCACAGCCCGCACCACAGCGTCAAGATTAAAGGGAAGATAGCGCGGATTCTGGCTGAGGGGATCGCGGCAGTCCCGCCTGCCCTCAATGCCGCGGGATTGATGGATCGGGCGTGTACGCGACAATCCCGATGCCGGCGCTTATACAGGGCGAGGCCTGCTTGAGCCGGAAATCCCCCCTGGCCGGGTCTTCGAACAGGGGATCCGCCCAGATCGAGTGCGGGTCCTTGCCGCTCTCCGCCTGATACGCGGCGAATTGCGAGGCGTCGTACGCCCGGTCGCCAAAGAGAAACGACGTGCCTTTTGTCTGGAACCAGCAATTGTTGTCCAGGATGACGGTCGCGACGTCCTCGTGGCTCCAAGCTGCCATGTCGAGCAGGAACTGGGTTGATTCGAAGAAGATGTTGTTGCGAATGAACACATTGCTCAAGCGGGCCTCGGTGCGGCGCATGCCCACGTTTCGTCCGTGCGGGTCAGCGCGCTGGGCATGGCCCCAGCCGTACCCGGCGAACGCGCAGATGTTGTTCTCGAAATAGATGTCGTGCGTGGAGGACGATTCCGGCCGGCTCCAGTATTCATAGAGCCATTCGCAGTTCCATACGACGTTGTTCCGGTAGTGGATGTTGTACTGTTTTGCCTCGGGCTCGCCGCTCTGGTTGCTCAGGCCGGTGTCGTAGATCTCCCAGATCCGGCAGCCCTCGACCAGGTTGTCGTATGCGGGTCCCCAGAACTCGACGGCATTGCCGAACCGGACGATGCGATCGCCCATTCTCAGTTCGCCGCCGCCGATGTAGGAAAAGTCGCAATTCCGCACGATGATGTCATGCGTGCTTCCGCCGCCGATGCCATGCGCGGCGCCGTATTTGAGGGCCAGGTTTTCGTAGGTAATGTGGTGACATCTGCCCTGTTCAATGATATGCCGGTTCACGGCGCACTCGATGTCCGAGTAGCGGCTGGCCGGGTTGCCGACGCTGTACAGATAGAGCCGCCACGTGGTCTTGTCAAAGCAGAATTCGCCCTGCGCATCGAGATCCGCGCGGTTCCAGACCTTGACCCCCACGGAGGCTTCCTGATCAAAGACGATGTTGCCGGCGTCGTTCTGGAAGAAATCGCCTTCACACTCGACAAAGCTCAGCGAGTCGAGCCAGAGCGTTGCTCCGGCGGGAAGGGACTCCCCGAGGAAGAACGTCAAGCGGGCGTCGGCTGATGTTTCGGACGCCGCGTACCAGACACGGTGACTGGACCACTCGGGCCCCACCGGCGCGGGGACGGAAGGCGCGGGACGGCCGTAGTTTGACCACGGCGCGCCGCGTTGCATCAGCGTGGGAGGTGCAAGATTGACCGGCACGTCGCAGCGGGCGCGAAACGACAGCTGGTACAACGCGTGGCGCACGATGGGAATGCCGACGGCATAGAGTTGCGCGTGTGTCCCGAGCCTGCCCCCCTGGACGCAACGAAATTTCAGTGACGCCGGCGCGGAATCGAAGACGGACGTGTCGCGGGCGGCCTCCACGGTCGCGCCCTCCTCTGTATGGGTGGTCCAGGATGCGAGACCCTCATCAAACGAGCCATTGGGGAGCAACTCGACGTGGCCGGGTTCGGGCTCGGTTGTCGCCCAGATGTTGTCGCCCATATCTTCCCAGTCGGCGGGCGCGTTCTTCTCCAGCGAACCCATCAGGAGGGGTTTGGGGCCCTGGCCGTAAGCGCCGTACGTGATCTGCGCGCCGGGCCCGCCGCTCTGGGGATGGAGCCGGCCGCGCCATTGGCCGCCGCGCTCGAACAGCACGCTATCACCGGGCTGCAAGGTAGCTTCGCACACGCGGTTGAGAGAGGCCCACGCGGCATCCGGCGACTCACCGGTGGCGCTGTCTGAGCCCGCGTTGGAGACATAATAGACCGCACCCTGGGCCGTACAGGCCATGAGGATTGCGGCCGCGCAAAACACCATCAAGCCGCGCGGCAGGATCTTCGCGGCGCAGGCGGTTTCATGTTCGACATCCGATACGGTATTCATGCCGTTCCATCTCTCCGTTTGACACCTATGAAGAATAACGTCCCGTCTCCATCTCACGAACGTGCAACCCGGCGGGCGTCACGCGCACATGCAGAAACCCGAGGGGGGCACGTCCGGCGTTCCAGCAGCAGGAAGACACGTTGAAGCAGCGCGTCGCGCCGATGCGGTATTCTTCCGTGGCCCGGTGCAGGTGCCCGAAGAACATGGCTTGGGGCGTGTGCCTTGTCACCAAATCACAGAACCAGCGCGAGTCATTGCGGCTGAGGTACATGTTCCGGTCGGCGCCGTCGCGTTCCGGGGGAATGTGGGCGAACAGGATCACCGGTTCGGGCTGGGTCAGTTCCTGCTCGAGCCATTCGCACTGCCCTGCGGGCGCGATAAGCTCCGAACACCAATGGCCGACATGGTCGCCGCCGCTTCCCGCATCGCACGCGGCGACAAACCGGACGCCTTTGTGCACAAAACTGTAGTAATCGGATTCCTGGCCGTCCCGCTCGAACCCCCGGCCGAACACCTGCCGGAGCTGGTCTCTCTTTTCGCGGGAAGACTCGTGATTCCCGGCAACGGCATAGATTGGAATGGGCCATTGGGCCTCGTGTTCGAGGAGCGCCCAGGGATGGACATCGCCGGCAAGCAGGAGAAACTCCGGACGTTCGGCAAGGTCGAGCTGTTGCATCTGCTCGAGGCAGCGCATGAGCTTCGCCACTCCGTCTCCCAGGGCCTCGATGCCCTCTTTTGCGGGTTCATCGCAATGGGGATCGGCCAGCACGCAGAAGGAGAACGATTCGGCCGGAGACCGCGCCGCGCGCTCCGAAGTATCCACGGCCGCCGCGCGGGATGCGACCGTGGCCGCCGCCGCGGCAGCAACGGTTTGTCCAATGAAGTCCCTGCGGGCAATTCTCATGAACTCCGCTCCTTTTCAGGCTATAGCGACGGGGCCGGACCCCCGAGGCGTGCGGCAGCCACGGAACCACGCCGCCTGACGGGACATCAGCCGACGTCCACCCCGCGCTCTTTCAGATAGCGTTTGAGCTCGGGGATGCCGACGATATTGAAATGGAATACCGATGCGGCGAGCAGAATCGTGGCGCCGGCCTCCACGGCCTCATAGAAATGCTCGAGCCGGCCCGCGCCGCCCGAGGCGACCACGTCGGCGTTCACGGCCGTGGCCATGGCACGAATCACGGGGAGGTCGTAGCCGGTCTTTGCGCCGTCGCCGGCCTTGCTGGTAGGCAGAATGCAGCCCACGCCGAAACCGTCAACGCGTTTGGCCCACTCGACCGCGTCGGCGCCCGTCGGGGTGCGGCCTCCGTCGATGTAGACCTCGTACCCGGACGGCAAGCCCGGGTTCTGGTCCACGTCGATGGCTACGGTCACCGCTCCCGCGCCGAACACGTCAACCATGTCGCGAATAATCTCCGGGTTACGGAAGGCTGCGCTGCTGACGGAGACCTTGTCTGCGCCGGCGTTGAGCACGGCTTCCGCGGCCGCGACGTCGACGATTCCCCCTCCGACGGTGAACGGGACGCTGACCGCATCGGCGGTGCGGCGGACCACGTCGAGCATGGTGGCACGCCCTTCCACCGTGGCGGTGATGTCGAGCAGGGCGAGTTCGTCGGCGCCGGCGGCGCAATAGGCCCGCGCACATTCGACGGGATCTCCCGCGTCGCGGATATCCACGAAATGGACCCCCTTGACCACGCGGCCATTCTGCATGTCCAGACAAGGCATGATCCTGATTTTCGCAGCCACAGAGGACCTCCGATTCTTGTCGTGATGGTTCAAAGCCGTTGTTTCCGTGTTTTCTGGCAGTTACCAGCGGTTGCACAGTATACCTCTGGCTGTTCCCGGCGTCCAGACCAGGGCCGCGGAGAGAGCACAGAGTTACAAGACGCCGGAGCTGAACGGAGACACGTTCCAAGTGCGGTCGGCGTGGCCGCCCCCGCCAGGGGCGGACACGACACGCGCGAGGGTGTTGAAACTCGGCGGCGCGATTGTCTGCCGTCCCTACGGGACTCATGGTTTGAGGGATACGGGGTTCCCACCACTGAAGTGGTGGGCTATTCTCTTTCGTCCCTGACGGGACTCAATGTGGAGATGGCGCCAATCCCGTTGTCTTTCGTCCCTACGGGACTCATGGTTTGAGGGATACGGGGTTCCCACCACTGAAGTGGTGGGCTATTCTCTTTCGTCCCTG